>Ga0180434_10000365_pt1 | contig 67094 bp, 98 predicted proteins | sample SS_ome_7_FD_132453 | JGI IMG/M metagenome (GOLD analysis project Ga0180434, IMG submission 132453) | Hypersaline lake sediment archaeal communities from the Salton Sea, California, USA - SS_1_D_2 metaG | ecosystem: Environmental > Aquatic > Non-marine Saline and Alkaline > Hypersaline >...
CCAGAACCCTTCTTGAAATTGATCACACCTTGTCTTACCACATTTAGGACATTTTCCGAATTCCAAAAGTTGAAGTCGCTCTCTAATATCTCCCAAATCAGCCGTTACTTCAAAATCATTTACATAAAATTCAAAGTCTGAACACCAAGGACACACATCGCCCATAAGCTTTAGTAGCACTTGTATTTGTATGGGATAAATTGTAGTAATGCCCAGGTAGTCTGGATCGACAATCCATTCCCATATATTAGGACACCAATTAAGATCCCTCTCGTCAATCTCTGTTGCCATAGCAGGATCAAACCCACTATTAATAGAGTCCTCGACCATTTTTAATGGATCGAAATCAACAATAGGCATGTCGATCGGTTGCTGTTTTTTAGTAGACATATATCACCGTGATTTGAAAGTAGCCATATCTTTACGGGGAGGTAGTATCCGAATCTTCGTCAGCTTCTGAATCATCATACTTTAATTGTGTACCTTTTGGTGGCTCGAAATAGGTCAACGTAAGATGGTTTGCTTTCGCTCCAATTTCAAATAAAGCGTGTGATTCGTCATCAAATCCCAACTCAGCTTCTTCCACCCCATCAAACATCCGTAATGTCCAATTAAGCTGTGGCAATTTTACTTTAAGAGTATCTTTTATTTTTTGAGGATCTAATTTTGCTTCCTCATCCACATCATCCTCTTTTTCACCTTCACCACCGCTTTGATCTTTTTCATCTTTAGGAGCATCTTCTTTTTTTGGATTCCAAATAAAAGTTGGAGGGTGTGGAAATTGCATTTTAAGGTCTGGATATAACGATTTAACTATCTTTAAAACATCTTGAAAAGTCAGAGAAGGTTTTGTCAAAGCAAGCACTGCAGCTAATCGTTCCATATAAGACATCGTTATCTTCTCCTCTGTAATTTTTCTATCCTTAGTAACATAATTCAATTTATCCAAAGGTGCATTAGGATTATTAGGTATGGTTCCAACATTTGCACCCCCACGATCCCATGTTAGATCGGGACGATGTTTTGGGGTTTCTGGTATATCCTCGTCTTGGTGTTTTAGTACTCGTGGTGTTAAAAGATTGGGCCGACCATTCTCCCAAATAATCTCCCAATCTCTTGCTTCATCAATACGAAGAGGCCCAGCAGGACCACCTTCCTTGTTGATATGAAGACCTTTCTCAAAAGGAATGGGCTTACTTACAACGAGACTATACTTAGCTTTTACTTCAGTAGAAAAACTCATCCAATACCTTTTAAAAAATATAACTTAAGGGAAGCCTTAGAAAGACTCCCTTATTATTTATTTGGTAGATGCGTCTGCCAAATTTCTTAGAACATATCAGCAAGCTTTGGTAATTTCGCTGCTACCCACTGAATATCTCTTTCATGAGCACATCTATAACGAATGGTAAACGTATATGAAGTAGGAGTTACCATTGTCAATTCCCAAGCTATCGCATCTGTCGCAGCAGCTTTACCATCATGTTGATTTCCATATGTTCCTTGAGTAGCAAATCTTGCTGAAAGATAATCAGGAAGGAAATTAAGATCTACCGTAAATAAACCCATTCCCTTAACTCTCTCAGTCATACCAGTGCTTCGTTCTCTGTTATTAAAAGTTCTTGTCATGCTTTCATTCCTTATTACGAAGTTATAAATTTTTAATACAATTAATCTGAAGTATCTTCCTTTTTGTCGTTTTCTTCATTCCGCTTACGTTGCCTCTCCGTTAATTCCACCAAAATGTCAGCCAATTCCTTACCATGCGTTTTTATTGCTTCATTTAAAAGCGCACTTATCTCTGCAATTTCCTTAACTGCATCTTCAGATCCTGTCTCCGCTAGCGGAAGCTGTTTAGAAAGTAAAGGACGATCGGATTCTTCCATCTGCTGTAGTACCCCGTCAAAATATTCCCGATAGTCCTCTAATAATTTTTTCTGCTCCTCAATCATCTGCCGATGTTGCTCGCGAAAAACGCGATGCATTGCTTCAACATTTCGAGACATAGAGTAACCTCTTACTGCGATTCTCCAATTAATGTCGCATTCCAAAAAACAGGACCAGTTAAATCCTGATTGGCTTGTGCATTAATAGTAAAACCACCCGTTGTAATATTAGTAACTATCCAAGATCTTCCATCTGATCCTGTAACAGTAACAGCATAACTTGTGCTTGGAAATGCAGTAGTAAATGTTACCGCTGCTGTCTTTGGGTTGCCTGTAAAAGAACCTTGTGCAACAGAGCCTGATTTATACAGTGGGAAATTGGCAGCATGAGTATGATCTGCTCTTGCATATTTTTCCAATGTCCCCGCATTTGCCGTTGAATTATAACGTACAGCAGCTACGTCACCAACAACACCCCATACTAAATTCTGATCGTAGTCATCACGATAATCAGACAAGCTAGTAACTGTATCAGTTGAAGTTGTGAACTTATACAGAGTGAGTGCGTTATTTGGAATTGACGCAGTTGCTTTAACAACCCCATCGATATCCACATAAATCCAACCGTCTGTCGTACTCGCGGGAAGAGCAATAGAACCGCCAGCAACTTGAGTAAACGAACCATCAAAGTTGGCATTACCGCCAGTGTAGTCAACAGAAAGACCAGTGCCAGGGTAGGTCACTAAGAACTGTTCTGGAGTTGCTGGTAATTTATTGACAACGATGTAGGACCATGTTCCTGCTGCCGTACCTGCATTCGTTAAGAGAAAGAAGGCACGTTGAGTCGAAGCAAGCAAAAGAAGCTGTGTAGATGCTGAATTTTGAATCGCAACGTTCTGTGTAGAATCATTATTAAATTGATAACGATAGCCAACAGATAATGTCGTTGCATCAGGTAATTTAACAATTTGACCTGAAGTCGTTCCTGTAAATACTTGAAGAGACTCGGAAGTTGAAGTCAATGTTAAAGTACCAGCCGAAACAGTAGTAACCAACGTCTGGGTTCTGTGCGATTTATGATCTAGTAAACCCTCAGAAACTAGATTGTCAATGTACAACGTCATGAATTACTCCTTTTTAAAAATCATAAAGGCACATACATCATTGCCTCATCTTTAAATACTTTTCGTGCTTGAACATCAAAACTTGTTAAAATACCAAGAGGATCATTAGGAGATTGCTCAATAACTTTCCATCTTGTCATATCCTCTAGCTTCACTATTAAATCTTCAAGGTTGATTCTTTGAATCTTATCAGTTGGAAAAGCAAATTGGATTTGATTAAACGTCTCAAGAACTCCATACTCTGCAAGAATATTACTTTCGTTTTTCCTCGGAACATCGACATATAAAACCGGAGGTTTCTCATCTTCTGTCAAAAGTCTGAACCAAAAATGTAAAAAGACAGGAGATGTATCTCCAGAAGTCGGTCGTGTCATTTGAATTCTAAACCGAAATCTCCCAGATTCTGCTGTAAGCACTCGTTGGCGAAACCCTTCTTCTGTGAAAGGAATAAACGAAGGATCGGTTCCTTCTAATTTATAAAGGAAAAGTAACGATCCTTTCCTTTTTCTATAATCTATACCCCAACTGTCTAAGCCAAAATAACGGGATCTTTTCATTTCCTGATCCCACTCTAGATATCCTGACGTAGCATTCTGCTCTAAGGTAAACCAAAGAGGAACTCCGAGTGTTGGAGTTAAAACCACATTAACCCCCACCCACCGACGTGAAGGTTCGAAATGGTACAAATCTGTACCCCATTTAAAATAGCCACCAGAAAAACCAGTCGCTAGGCAAACAGGACATTGTGCGTGAGGTTGTGCTTCACCGTTTGACCAGCAAACACACCTACGACCTTCTCTAAGCCTCTGATAAAAAAACACTTCTCTTCTATCCACAGCTATCGCATTTCGCGTCCGGGCTGCTATCTGTGGAACTAACTGCTCTTTGGCGAGACGGTGGTGCTCGTCTCTTATCATGTCCGTCGGATCACCATAAGACCTACTCCCCGTTGGATCTCCCCAACGTGGTTGCGTATGGTGTGCGGCTGTCGCTCTCGGATTTCTTAAGGCCATCTCGATCTCTAAGATTAAATAATGGAAAAGAAGTTAATCTTTTCAATTAATCTTAGCGATACAAAAGGGGAGATCCCATGTCAGTAGTTATAGCCTTAAAAGAAACAAACCCACTATTTACTGGTTTAGATATGAAACATGTAGCTCTGGTCATCGGTGCGGTCACGCAAGCACCAATGTTTTATAATTTTTATAGACATCTGCACGGAAGCGTAGGGGATGCTGGAACGAATAACAAAATCCTATCTGTATCTAAACAATATCCGCTTATTTTCGAAAACGAAGATTTTGCTCTACTTGGAACATCGAAAGATCCGTACTCAGCTTCACGAACACTCTCATTACTAATTGATTATATGAGAAAAGATCTAATTACTGTTACCAAAGACGGTGCTCCTCAAACACCTACAGATGTTTTAAATTTTACCCCATAATATAAAAATTTTAATTGGAATTTATAGTAATTACTATTAGTATACATATTAATCATTACTACATATCACTCTTTGGAGATTTTCTCTTGGCTACTGAAGAATTTATCTGTCCTTACGCATCAGCGCCCTTATTACCCGAACGTCCCTGTGAAGTAGAATCCTGTTCTTTTAATCTAGCAGATATTGCACTCAGCAGGGCGTACCGACGTTGCTTTTTAAATTACGTCAAAGCCACAAGCCACAACCCATATAAACGTGATGAACTAGAACAGATTGAATTTGGAAATCTCCCCTTACATTATCGAGAACATATCGCAAGGCTACTTCTCGACCTTAAAGAAGAAGATGAAGTCGAAACTAAACGCACCTTCTACATGGCACTATTCTCGATCATGACACACGATACAACGGTTTCTCTTACTAAACGGCAGCACTCACCAGTCACTTACCGACAATGCTGCGTTTGCGGATCTGCAGAAAATCCTCTCTGGTTCCCCAAAGGGGGGATTTTACCGTCTGGGTATGGATACTGCTCTTGGTCCTGCTGGCAAGAATACCCACCTCCACTTCTTGCCTTGACTAAGATTTTAGAAGTAGACTTTGCAGAAATGACAAAAAACCTGCCATTTCCTCATGGTCAAAAATCAAGATTAATTTTTACTTTGCATCTTGTTCGGTGGATTTTTGGTGAAACATCATTATGCTGATAATGATTTTTTAGTAGAAATAACTGTCAATAAGATTAAATAGTAAGGAAGTCATTAATTTGACTAGAGATGCCAAAATGGCATAATTATTTTAGTTACGAGATGGGAGAAAAAATATGTATACCTCTATTGCTGAACGCCTAGCATCTCGCTTAGGGCAAAAATTGTCTAAGAAAACTCCATACCGTGGGGATTTTGTTGTGGCTGATTATCGGGTTCTTGATGAAGACGGAAAGTCTGCCAAGATTCTTGTTCAATATGATCCAGAAGCTTATGGTATTCCTACCAAGGAAGACGTCATCGCTACACTTACGCATCTTTATCGTACCAAAGATGATGGTCGCCCACGTCTTGTTGTTGACGCGGAGACTATTAAGTCCCATCAGCAGCTTCAAGCTATAAGCTGCGTTGTGAGTATCCCTTCAATTCGAAGACCATACTCAGATGTAAAACGCTACCAAATGAAGCCCATCGTTGCGAATACCGTTTTCCTCGGTGAAAACATGAGCGATACTTGGGCAGTAGCGAGAAGCGACAACAATAGTATCTATATTGAAAGAGTCGAGAAAGACGATATCGAAAAGATTCTAAAGGAACGAAGCAAAGCCAATTCTTTTAGAAATTACTCAGGTCAGTCTAATGTTACTCTTGCTCGCGTTGAGAATACACGAGGGACCGACATTTATTCAAATGGCGATCTCGTTAAGTGCTCTCACGGTGGGAAAATCAAGAACGGTGAAATTCTTGGCCTAAGCGATACAGGAGCGCACATCCGATTTAAGGATGGTACGCAAGTCACTGTAAATGCTACTAATCTTTTAGGGTTGGTTCAGGCTGCTGAAGATGCCAAGTCTTTCAACAAAGAAGCATTGAAAGAGTATTATCGCAAAGCTTATGGCTACGGTGAAGAAGAATTGAATAAGCTGGTTCAGTACATCGACTAAAGTTTGAACATCGCAAAGGCAGGAGCAGTACCGTGGTGATAGTTAACTATGGCGAAGGTGGAGCTTTATTTAATCCAGCAACACCCTTTCAAGCACTTCTCATAGCCGAAGCACATGTTCGGGCTCTAGGGTATCCCCATCTCTCCCCGCTTGATCTCATGAGATCGGCAAGAGAAGGAGGAGAAGTATGTGCTGGATTATTCTCAGGAGCGAAACTCACTCTGAAAGAACTACTGCCGGGGTTACGACTACGCTCCGGTTCTTCAGAGATTGAAGTGGTGCGTGTTCAACCTACACAACGGGAAGTTACCTATAAGGTACGAAACAAATTTTTCCGTATGGATACGCATCGCTTTTTAGATTTGGCAAATCAGCAAGGATATCGGAAGGTTTGGGATCTTAAAACGTTTCTTGGTACGTTAAAAGAACTCCTAAAACCTGTCCTTGCTGCTGTTCCTTTAATGTGGGTGTTGAAACTCGTGACAAACGCAGTAAGAAAACAGCCCGTCAAATTTGAAAGTACTATACCCCGCCATTCTGAGTCAGGTCGATTATCTGATCCAATCATTGTCAAAGATAAAGAGAAGAAGAAAAAATTCCATTGGTAAAGGGATACTATGGCTACTACTGAAGTTTATAACGAAGGACAACTAACACAAGAATTTTTACACGGACTTTTTGAGTATAGGGAAGGTAATTTATACTATAAATATTCCCCGAATTTTAGAATTAAGGTGGGACAGAAAGCGGGGAATAAAGACAACAGATATATGCGTATTAAAATTAATGGCAATTCCTATTTACTACATAGAGTTATCTTTCTACACCAAAAAGGATATATGCCAAAATATATCGATCATGTAAACAATAATCCCTTTGATAATAAAATAGAAAATCTTCGTGAATGCACATTGTCCCAAAATCAACATAATCGCAAAAAGACCGAGAAAGTATCAGGCTCTCCGACTACTTCCAAATGGAAAGGAGTATACTGGTGTAAACGTCATCAGTGTTGGAGAGCTGCATTAACATTAAATAGAAAGCGTATATCATTGGGGTATTTTATAAAAGAAACTGATGCTAAACTAGCTTACAAAAAAGCAGCAAGTAAGTTACATGGTAAATTTATGTGCTTGTATTAGGGAATACTACTATGACTGATGCTAATGATGATAATGAACTAAAAGCAATCTCTACACTCAAAAATGCTAATATAACCGCATTAGAGATACAACAAATAGCTATACAAATGATAAAGGATGGCTTTACGACAGAACAAATAGCCGAGTCTCTCGGATATAGCGTAAACGTCATTAACAATTTTACTCAAATGTCTGTTGAGGTGGGATCTCCAGAAGAAGTCCTTCAAGAATCTCTGCGAACCATAACATCCCTCATCCCCATAGCTGAAGCTCAATACCGAGAGCGCCCAGCAGCTACTTACGCTTACACACTGACAGCATTTATCGAAAGTGCTCGAAGTCTTATAGCTCAAGCCGATACTTTGAAAGACAAAGAGGCTGTTTATCGAAGTATCCTAGCTAAAGTCCTTCAGCCCTTTTGTCGTGAAATGATAAAATCGATGCTTGGGGAGATCGGGGTATTTAAAAATAAGCACACAGAAATACCTGAAGAAGATTTAAAATTATTATCCACAAATCTTGGAAAGAAGTTCCAAGAGTGTTACCGGAAATCCACTGAAGACCTTTCAGTCGTCCTCGGTGTTTCTCCTAGTGCTCATACTCGTATACTTACCGGAACTGAAGAAATGCAAGACTAACAAAAGAGGTTAGAAAAAATGTTACATCAACCACCACAAAAATTAATCACTGAAGTTGATGCGAAAGCTAAAGCCAATAAAAAAGATAGTAAGAAGAAATCTCCTCCAGCAGTGTCTTTTACAGAAGGTGAATTGGACCGAATGCTGTCCAGTGACGCTATCGATCAAGAGATTAAGAAAATGAGATCTAAAGGAGTCCTGCCATCACAAAGAATCACCACCATCGTTGCTGACGTTACAGATGCTGTACGCTGGCAAGAAGCAAAAGAAAAAGAACTCCAAGACCTGAAAACTAGCGACTCAAAAGATGCTCCCCCATGGCTGGGCGATCTTATCGAAGATTTTGTCACTTATGGCTTATCTCCTTCAAATACAAAAGAAGAAGCTAAGATTATTTTAGAGAATCTTGATCACGATTTAGCTGTACAAGCCGAAGTTGGGTTCGGACCTGAAGCCCGAAATTATATTACTAATTTGAGGAAAGAATTAGAATTACTAATTGAAAAGCTGTAGAAAATAAAATAGAGATAAGAGACTTCAAACCTAACTTAACATTTTTTAATTTATAGGTGCAATCTAATGAAACTCTTTAAAATGCTCGCTTTACTATTTTTATTAACTGTAACAACTACAGCACATGCCGTAGACAAAGTCATCAACGCACCAAGCGGTGACTTAAAACTAACAGGCTCTGGGAATGTCTATACAGATAAAAGCTTAGGTGTCGGAGGTACTCCTTCTGAAAAACTACATGTAGGGGGTTCCTCTAACACAGGGATAAGACTTACATCTACATCTGATGAAGCAAATGCTTTTATTGATTTCAGAGGTCGCAGAAGTGCGTCTGATAGACAATCTTTTATAGGGTATGACTGGAATACTCATACGGTACGTTGGGTTCAAGATTCGTCTTTAGTCAGTACGCAAGGTCTTATAATGAATAGCGCCTACCAGCTTGGAGTTGGTATTAGTCCTAATACCACTCTCCATCTAAAAGCAGCTTCTGGAAATACATTTATGCAAATGGACAGAAATGCTTATAACAATAACAGCAGGATTATCTTTCATACAAACGATCAGACTAATAATGATGCTTATATTCAATGGGATGGTGGTGCTAATAGATATGGAATCTATACCCCATCTGGAGCACCTAGTGCTGACGAGGCACCTACAGAAAGAGCACGCATTTATGGTGATTCCGCAAATACCTATTTGGATTTAGTTGCTCCAAGTGGAGATGAATCAAGAATTACTTTTTATCGAAATGGTGCGACTTCTCATGGATATTTATCAACTATCACAGATGGACTACGATTATTAGCTGAGACAAATAAGCTAATTAATATTATGCCTGGTGGTGCTGGAACTTATCAATGGTTTTTTGCAACTAATGGTTTCTATTTTAATACTTTAACACCAATGGGTAATGGTACTATCAACGCTACTGCGGTTTATGATGATGGTTCCGGCCCTTTAAATGACTATGTATTTGAGAAAGAATTTCTTGGGTATACAATAGATGAAGAGCATAAAGATTTTCAGAGAAAAACACTAGAGGAAGAAATCAAGTATGTAAAAGATAATTTACATCTTTCCACTTACCCAGGACGGAAGGAAATAGAATCTCTGGAAGCTGGCAGGTTATCCATAGGTAAAATTGCCAATCGCTCTTGGGAAACGGATGAGGTTCATTTTCTGTATATTAAAGAACTGCATGAACGACTGAAAAATAAAGAAGCTGAAGTTGCTGCTATGAAAGAATGGATTTGTAGTAAAGACGATGCTCCAAAAACGCTATGTAACCTGTAATCTAGTTGACCTATCTACTGGGTTAGGGAATATGGGTGATAACGTAGGAACTGGCTCCGCTGTTACTGTTAGTTTTACAATTACATATGAAATTCAATGAGGAACATATGCGGTACGTGCTCCGGGACAAGAGATAAAGTGGGTAGCCACTTGTTTAACTACATTCTGATAGTAGGGACAAAAAATGACATTACCTCAAGCACCAGGTAAGCAAGCGACGACACAAGAGACTTCTCGTGTTTTAACGAGAGGTCAGTTGGAGTTTTTTACATGGAAATTCTTTTATGATGAAGCTGAAACACAACCAATCCAACCGCTGGACACTCTTACGTATCCTTCGTATAGAATACTTGATCCAACAGGGACTATTCTTGCCCAAGGTGTGGCGGTTCCAGCAGGTGCTCCTGGGCATTGGAAAATTGGATGGGTAGTTCCTCGCGAAGCTCCACTCACTAATCCACACCGTCGCTACCAAATTGCAACCGTTATGGTCGATGGGGAAATGCGACAGTGGGAGTTATCGTGGGAATTTGACGTTGTTGAATCTGCTGTCACTCCGCAAGAGCCTGAACTCCAACAATTTTTATCTTTCTTAAATTCGCCAATTCGATTATTCTTTAAAAACACTGTCCGACCTGTTGAACTTTCCATGCGATTATTTGTGAAAGGACAAGACAGTACACCAAGACATACAGCTTTTTTGACATATCCAATACCAAGCCCATCAGGACCGACGGATCTTCTCGAATTCGAAGATAAAACAGGATTTACTTATTATGTGGATACACCTGCGATAAGTACAGCAGGAGCATACAGTGCGTTATGGCAAGTACGGGATACAATAACATCCCCAATAGACCACGAACATCAAGTAGTTCATGTCGTAACGACTACTGCCGCACACCTGATCAACTCCCTTCGGATGTTAATAGATAAACTACAAAAAAAATTAGGGTTAGTTTTTGCTTACGCCAATGAAGATCTCTATGAATATTTGTTAGAAGGAACTCGATTAGTTAATTCTTATTGGCCGCCTTCAAACTACAATGTATCTGCACCACCAGAATCAATCGAAGCGTTTATTGTTTTAGCTGGTGCGTGGTGGGGATTAAATGCTCAAAGAATTCTTTACGCAGAAACAAATCTCGATTTTTCGGGACAAACGGTGACTTTGAATTACAACCCAGGCGCTGACATCGATAGCCTGATCTCGACATTTAAAGAAACCTTAGACAACAGTGTCGGAAAAGTCAAACAACAACTTCTCCGTCAAAGTTCTGGTATCGGAGCTATTGCAACAAGACCATACCGCTACCGAACAAATGTGGTATTCCCCGTATCAAGCGGTGGTGGGAAGAATATGTTTCTACGTCTACAGCAACTTGGCCTTACCGATTGGTTAGGTTAAACGTTAAAGGAAAAAAGATGAAAAAGTTAGTTGGGTTCGTAATCCCGTTTCTATTTATTTCCACCTTAGCTTTCGGAGTGGATAAAGTAATAAACGCTCCGAGTGGTGACTTAAAACTAACAGGCTCTGGAGATATTTATACAGACCGTAACGTAGGTATCGGAAAAAACAACCCGACTGCACTTCTTGAGCTTTTAGGAACACCCCAAACATCCGGGGAGTTGGATTACTCATTAGCAATTACAGATGATGCAGCAGTAGCAGCAGGAGTTGGTGGCGGTATTCTATTCCTTAGTCGATTTACAGATACACCAAATTACACAGGATTAGGTGGTATACAAGCGATAAGGGAAAACGCAACACCCTCAAATTCGGCTGGTGCGTTAGCTCTTTATTCTAGGCCCAATGGGGGTGATATAACAGAACGGATGCGTATAACTTCAGGAGGTGTAGTTAAAATCGGTGAGGGAGTTGGCTCTTGGTATATGCAGTTTGCCGCAACTCCTGGTGACTCTGTAAGACACGGAATCTATGGCACAACTGATCTAAATTTTTGGGCCAATAGTGGGAATGGATTTGTTTTTACTGTTGATAATAGCTCTAAAGGTTTTGAAATAGGCACAGATGGTATCGCTGATTTTAAACAGGGTATAAGTTTTCCGAATGGAGGGTCTGTTACTTTAAATCATTATTCAAGCGGTACTAATTCATCCTGTAGTACGAGTGGAGTTAATTTTGATTTTGATTGGGTTAGAATTGGTACGATAGTAAATATGAGAGTTAATTTTTCAGGAACAATATCGGGATCGCCTTCTGTTCTTGCTTGTGCGATTAGTGACTCGTCTCTAGTTCCAGCTAATGGGAATAGTCAAAGTTTTCCGGTTTGGGTAAATGTAAACGGAACCTTAGAGTTAATGAACTATACAATTTTGTATAATGGCCCTTCTCAATTAAGAATGGATTTAAGGCGTGGTTCTGGAGCACCTTTTTCTAATGTTCCTACTCAAAGTGGTGGTTGGAATGGCGTTAATGATGTTGTTGTCACTTACCGTATGAATTAGGGAGACTAAGCTGTGGTGGGAAGAATATGTTTCTACGTCTACAACAACTTGGCCTTACAGATTGGTTAGGGTAATTCAACAAGGGAGTTATAATGAAAAAGATTTTTACGTTTTTAATCTCTATTGCTTTCTTCACCACCTTAGCTTTCGGAGTGGATAAAATAATCAATGCTCCGAGTGGGTATCTAAAATTAACTGCTAGTGATGAAGTATACACCAATAAAAACTTAGGTGTTAAAGTTACTCCCGGCAGTGTTACCAATCGAGGTTCCTTAGTAGTTCAAGGAACACAAGGCGATCCTTCCCCAGTAGGCACAACAGCCGTAGGGATTCTTCAAATAAGAGGGGGTGGATCGCATAACTTATTTATGGGTACTCAAAACACATCACCATTCGGATCTTGGATACAAGCACAAGACTCAAATACGAGTAGTGGTGCTGTGTACCCACTTTTATTAAACCCTTCTGGAGGAAAAGTAATTGTCGGTTCTAGCACAGCCCTAAACTCCAGCCAACTTACTGTAGGTGATACAACTTTAGCGGATCAATCTTTAACAATAGCCAGTAAAGAGAATAGCGGAACAGAAGCTGGTTACTTATATTTTGCTGATGCTGGAAGCTCAACAGCGATGTATCTAAAAGCACATCACGGACATGGACGACTTAAATTCACAGTAAATGATGCCACAGATATGGTGACTTTTGATGGTAATAGCCGTGTCGGTTTTGGTACGACTAGTCCTGGATATAAAGTCTCTTTAGTCGATAGTGGAGAAGTAACTTTAAACATTAGAAGCAGTGACCAAAATGGTGGTTCTTTACGATTTAATAATACTACTACAGATACAAGCGGTGCAGGTGCTTCTAAAATTACAGGTACAAGAGATGGTGCAACCAACTCAGGTATTTTAACCCTTTACACTGCCAACACATCAGCATCTTTAACGCAGAGAATGGTTATAAAGGACGCAGGTACATTTGTAAGAAGTAAATTAGAATTAGAAGACGCTGGTACTCCAGACCAAAGTGTTGCTTTATATTTTAAACGAGGAGGCGACAATACAAATAGCTGTAATACTTTATGCTCCGGTGATGTTCGAGGGATGGATTCTGGATCTGGTGTTTGTATTGCTGCATGGAATAGTTCTGATAGCCCTGTTACCTGTTCAGATACTAGTACTACTTATCATCGTTGTTTATGTGCTGGTAGTCAGGGATAAGGGAAGAATATGTTTAACGGACTGGTTAGGATAATTAAACAAGGAAGTTAAAAATGAAAAACTATTTGTATTTTTAGTCTCTGTCGCTTTCTTCGCCACCTTAGCTTACGGGGTGGACAAAATCATCAATGCTCCGAGTGGGGATCTGAAGCTCACTGGTAGTGGGGATGTCTACACGGATAAGAATTTTGGGGTGGGTGCTGTGCCTCAAAGAGCACTTGATATAAATAAACCTTTTTCAAATGCTTTTATACGAATAACTAGAAATGATAATGCTGCTGCCTATGGTGCTTTAGAATTTGCTGGAAGTGATAATGTAGTTGATTGGTCTATTGGAACAAATTTAGCAACTTTAGGTGAGTTTCAAATTCGGCAAGGAAGTCAGTCTAGGTTCTATATTAACTCAACGGGTAATACTAGTATAATAAGTGACGCAGGTACTTATCCTGCGTTAGAAGTGAGGCATTCATTATCAGAAGTAGAAGGTGAAGTCTTAAGATTTACGAGAACAGATAGTCCGTCTATTAGATACCATTCTATTAAGGCTTATCATTCTGGTACTGCTAATAGTAATAGACTATCATTCTTCATTCATGATGCTGGTACTACAACACACCAAGATGAAGTGTTAAGGTTAGGCATTAGTTCCGCTAGTGATCCTGCTGCCGAGCTATCAGTAAGAACAGATGGCAATGCGGGGATTGGAAATGTTGTTAGCGGTGTTTATTCTCCATCAGCTTCAAGCGATACTTGTGCAACAAGTAATATCGATGCAAATACGCCATTTTCATTGGTAGTAATTCAATGACTGTTGGGCTTAGTTTTGCACTTAATATGTCGGGCGGCACTTGCTCATTTGATTTACCAGTACCCACAGTAATTTCTGGTTCAATGGCGCAAGCATATGGTAGTGGTTCATCATACGATCAAGAAGTTATGTGCAAAGTATCTGCGTTAAGTGCAACCTTATTGAGAGTTTGGTGTCGTAGTTGGACTTTACCAGATCCAGCGAATGCTTCGATGAATTTTGTAATTATGATCAGAAAATAAACGGTACAAATTTTAATAAAAACCTATACTTATGAAAGTATAGGTAATTATACGGATTGTATTATTTACTAAAATGGCGTAGGACAATTTAAGTAACCCTAAATATAAGGGGGGAGTCTTGGATTGTAATAGAGTACTTATCGTCGAAGACGACACATCAAGTGGATTCTTATTAAAGGAAATTACACATAGTGTCCTAACCACCGCTGACATTCATCTCGTATCATCACTTAAAGAAGCCATTCCAAAAGTGCCTTGGGCGGATCTTGTCATAACAGATTATGAATATCCTTCCTGTGGTTTTTTAGGTTTATTACCTGAATTACAAAAAGAGAAAAAATATTTTATTTTACAATCAGGAGGAATCAAATATCTAAAAAAATACGATGATAAATTACAAATCGATGCGATTTATAAAGGGTGTGACAACTTTATTCATCGTATCAAGAAAGCAATTGAAGTAGCGACGCAGATTCAATAATACTACTTACCCTTGTTCAGAAACTTCAGAGCTGTCTCGTAAAACTTTTAAAAGGAGTCACGATGGCATCTACCGCAAGTGAACGTCTTCAAAAACGTCGAATTAATGAACTGGAACAGAAGCTAAAAAAACTCCAACGGGAAATTAGAGCTTTTAAAGTAGAAAAGAAACAGCAAGTCGGACATCTAAGAAAGCAAGCAGCGCGAGCAGCACAGGCCGAAGCGGAGTATCATGAGATCTTAGAAGAGTTAGATGCTGATTTACTCGAACGGGAAGTTGAACTAAAAAAGAAAAAACCCACCTATACTGTTCCCTACAAATGCAGAAACAACGACTGTATAAATGTGAATGGTTTTGAAAACCCAGAGACATGTACTATCATAGAGGCTGGAAGCCGTTTAATCATTGTTTGCCAAGATTGCGGTAAAAGGTATAGTATAGAAGCTAAGACATCACAACATCATTAGGAGATTGGTTACTCATGAAAAAGTTTTTTATCCGAAGCTCTAATGACATGATTCAACAGGAGTTAGAAAAGTTGCAGAACAAAGTTAACATCTTAGAAGCAACCGTCAGCACCACTAACGGGAAGGGGAGGAGGAAAAAAAGAACCGCAGTGTATTCACCTCCTATTGAAGCCGATGCTAAAACTGTCGAAATAGAATTTGAAGAAGACGACGAAATGTTTACTCCTAAAAAAGAAGACAAGTAAGCTGACCTGATACATTTGTTCGGATTCCCTTTTAGACCTGTCCATACCATCATAGACATGAAAGGGGTTCTAAATGTTACAATCTTTAAGTACTTTGCTTTTGATCTTGTTACTTGCCGTCGGATGTGTCAATGAAAACTCTACTACACACACATGGGTAGAAGAAAACAATCTTTGGATGGAGGATAACGTTAACTTTGTCAACGCGGTCGATGAAGATATGTTTAATAATATCATCGATATAGCTGAAGAATTGTATGAACCTATCGCAACAAAGTGGGATGAAGTCCTAACAGTCACTCGTTTATATGACAATCCAACAGTCAATGCGTCTGCTTGGCGAAACGGATATGGAGATACGGAAGTACGAATGTATGGAGGACTCGCACGTCGAGAAGAAGTTATTCCTCAAGGTTTTGCACTAGTCTTATGCCATGAATTAGGACATTTATATGGTGGGAAACCGTACATCAGCACTTATCAGAAAATGGCTGCTGAAGGTCAAGCAGATTATTATGGTGCTGGTTGGTGTCTTGCAAACATCGTAGAGAGGTTAGGCTATGAAGGCGAGATTGAGATTACTTCATACATAAAAAAAGCGTGTAAGAGTAAGATGAATTCTGATATCTGTACGCAACAACTTGCTGGTGGAAATAGTCTAGGTAAATTACTTTCTGTTTTAAAAGGTGATAAAGTTCCCAACTATGAAAAACCTGATAAGACAGTCGTAAAGAAAACGCTAACGAGTTACCCAAAGACAACACAGTGTAGATTGGATAGCTACCATAATGGCGCACTGAGTAAAGATCGCCCATTATGCTGGTTCAAGCCAGAAGAAAAAGAAAAAGAAAAGGAGTAGGTAAAAAATGCCTACTTCTTATTTCATGAGGATTTTACGTATGGCTAAAAAGTATTTCATTCGAAAATCACATGCAGAATTGGTACAAGAGCAGAATCAATTACTAGAAACTCTTCTCGCTAAACAGGAAGAAAAGGTCCAATCACCGTCACCTCAAATTATCTACACAGAAAAACCAGCAACACCATCCCATAAAGATGAGGTGGAAGAGTTTATTGAAGAAGAGGATATCTTTGAAATCGAAGAAGATCTTCCTTACATCCCACCAACTAAAAGCAAAAGCAGCGCTAAACTTTTCGTTGATACAAATCAGATGGATTTCGATGATGAGGATGTAAAGAAACTGAAGAAAGCAAAAAAGAAAGATTAGCCAAACACATAGTTCCCATTGTGTCGGACTTTAATCGTAGAATCGACATAGACTTTATAACCTAAATCACGAACAATATTACAGAAATAAAAATCCTCAGACAAATATTCATCATCTACGATGCCTACAGGAAACGCATTGTAAATTTTACCCTCGAATGAATTACGTTTCGAAATCTTTTTTTGTCCCATTCCCTTTTTGTAATAAGTCTGGCCTTCTTTGTCTGCCCACTTAACAACATCCAAAGCTAGATCTCTACGGATACACATCACAGCAGTTCCAACACGGTCAACACTACACATCCCAGGAGACTCTTCCTCAAGAAGTTGACCTACATTATAAATAAAACCTCCTGTTGCAGCTACGCCCTTCAACGGGACAGGCGCTGCAATCAAGTGTTTGTCATGCTGGAGCAAACGTACTATATCTCTAGCGTCTATTCCAATATCAGCATCTAAAAAAAGAAGATGAGTAAATTGCTCATACTCAGGCGAAGCAAACAAAGAAAAAATCTGATTTCGTGCTCTGGAAATCAGACTCTCATTACCGATAAATGCTATCGTAAATTTAACACCACTCTCATATAGAGGGAGAATACTTTGAACAAAATCAGTATGTACCATTCCACCGTAAGCTGGAGTACCGATCAAAATATTATACATTTTTAGTATCCTTAGTAGGTGCTTTCAATAAAGCCGTTTCGGACGAAACAGTCATTCCTTTATGGTCAGCAAGCCTCTTACTGCATCCTTTAAACCGTTCCATCATCTGATCTAAAAATTTCAACTCGACATCGTGAGGGACTTCCACTCCTTTTTGAATAAGCTCGTGCTCATCTTTTAGAAAGAGGGTTAGATAGTGTTGTGCTGTTGTGCCGTTGATACCAATCTGCTGAAAGTAAATGAAATTACCCTCATCAATCATACCACCTCGGCTTCGAGCAGCACACAACGCCTGAGAGAAAGCCTTACCAATATGATACCGCTCTTCCTCTTCCTCGAAATCAATCTCATCCCAAGTCTCAACACCTCTGTCCTCTTTCAGCTTATTCATGATGTTGTTATACTGATCAGAGTAATTCGTCAACTTTCGAATGGCACCTTGGACATAACCTTTTGCCGAGTCAATCTGACTTAATTTCTCAGCAATTTGAAGCTCAAGCATCTCTTTGTCTAAGTCATCATCTGTCGCTTCCAACTTCCGCTTCAGTTTCTTAATCGTCACCTTCTTCTTTTCAATCTTGTAATAATTCTCTTTGAGTGCAGACTCAGTTCGAGTCATCTCAGCTAGAATCTGACGAAGATTACGAAGGGGAGTAGGATGAGACACAGTCAGCATATTGTCCATAAACTGACTCTGGGTTTTCATAAACTGACTCTGCCCTCGATGGATCTCAGGTAAATTTCCTTTAACCCGTTCAATCATAGCTAAGTGTGGTTTATCAATTGAATCTTTCAGATACGTGTCTAAATCAGATGAAACATTATACACTTCAAGTTCTGTTGTCATAAAGAACCTCATAATAAAGTTTGAGATGGTTACATTACCATCTCAAACTCTAATCTAAACCGCAAGAGCAATTATGATTAAAAACCACTCACTACCCAACCAGTGGAAGTATAATACCAATAATAATTCGATTCATCTACACCAGGAGAAGCATAAGTAAGATTTGTACCCCTCCTGAAGCCTGAAGCACAACTCCAGCAAAAATCCCCCGACTTGAATTACTACAACCTCCTAATTGATATCTTTGTACCGTCAAATCTCCGAAATCTAGGGCATTACCTGTAGTAGTTATTGTAACGTAATCAATAATATTATCAATACGTGACTCTGGTGTCCCGTAAGCTCTCCAACCACCACCAATTACACCTCGTACAGAAGAAGAGAATCCTGCAGTGTACGATCAAAATGATAAATTGTATAGCTCTCTGACCAAATGGAAATAAAACCCAAAGTTTCCAAAATATGTGCGGATATTTTATTGTCTTTAGGTACATGAGCTTTAATTTGGAAATTAGGGTATATTTCTTGTGCTTTAGCTATAAGTAATCTTACTAACGTTTTGCTTAAATTTTTACCGCGATGCTCTGGGAAAATTACATATCCGATTTCCACTTCTTGCTTTTCTTTTTCTTTAACTCGTAAGTAACCACCACCGTAATCTCCCCAACGATAAAAATCATGACCAAGCCATTTACTATCTGATCTATTGCCCAACTGTTCTTGGATTTTAAAAATAAAAGAAAGCTCTGATGTTTCAATAAGCTCGGTCATTAAACTATCTCTTAAATACCGCCATGACAGTTACTACAAGCAGCTAAACTATATCTTGGAAAAATTAAATCACCAAAATCAGTTGCATCTCCCGTAGATGCTATTGTTACATAATCTAGTACATTAAAACTAGTATAACCTCCCCCAAAAACGCCACGAGTAGCATTAGAACAAGCTGAACACCTAGATCTTGCAACAGTTAAATCTCCAAAGTTTGTGCTATTTCCAGTAGATGCTATTGTGATATATTCAAGAACATTGACGGTCAGTCCTTTCCCACTCATGTCGAAACCGAGTCCAAAAACACCACGAGTCGATGACGCACAAGCTGATGATCCGTTACATGGAACAGAGAGATCACCAAAATCTGTTGCATTACCTGTGGATGCTATTGTTACATAATCCATAACATTTAACGTGGACATTCCATCATAACCACCAGCAAAAACACCTCTTGTGGTGCTTGCACAAGCAGTACCAGAATATTGATTTCGTGTTAAATCTCCAAAATCTGTACCATTCCCCGTAGATGCTATTGTGATATATTCAATAGCATTTATATAAGACATATAAGGGTATTCACTCCCAGCAAATAAACCACGAGTACTATTTGAACAGCCACTAAGACCGTTTCGTTCAGTATCTAAAGTACCAAAACTAGTTGCATTACCTGCTGTAGCAAAAGTCACATAATCAATAATATTAGGTCCAGGATCATCTCTCCCACCAGCAAAAACACCTCTAGTTGAGGATGCACATGCAGCCAATTCATATCTTGACCAAGATAAGTCTCCAAAATCGGATGCGTTACTTGTTACAGCTATATCAATCCAATCAATTCTATTCTCACCCCCCATAAAATTACCACCAGCAAAAAGACCAGTGATATTTAAAGTTTGTGCTAGATCTAAATAAAACCAATTTCCACCGTAATAAACTTTAAATTTTTGAGTTGATGAATCATACCAAAAATCTCCATTAACAGGAGAACCAGGCTCACTCGTTGGCATCTCTGTAGGTGATGGTCCTTCTGGTCCTGTGGCTCCATCGCTTCCGGCTGGTCCCGTTGGTCCTGTGGCTCCGTCTGCTCCGTCTGGTCCCGTTGGTCCTGTGGCTCCATCGCTTCCGGCTGGTCCCGTTGGTCCTGTGGCTCCATCGTTTCCTGCTGGCCCTGTTGGTCCCGTTGGTCCTGTCGGTCCTGTCGATCCCGTTGCATCCACCCAATTTAAAGTCTTATTACCGTCAGTCGCCATGACTTGCCCTGTAGCACCGTCAGTGTCAGGTAAGGTCCAAATTAATTCTTCAGCGATATCTGTGTCTGGCGCTTTAAAACCTACATGATCTCCACCACCAGTACCTTCTTCTAATTTAATTTTTCCACCTGTAGCCATTATTTACCTCCTTAAATACCACCATGACAGTTACTACAAGCCGCTAACCAATACCGTCCTACTGTTAAATCACCAAAATCAGTTGCGTCTCCTGTTGATGCTATGGTTACATAATCTAGTACATTTGATGAACCAGTACCGCCTCCAAAAACACCACGAGTAGCATTAGAACAAGCTGCTAATGATCCCCTCGATGTTGTAAGATCTCCAAAATCTGTACCATTTCCAGTAGATGCTATTGTGATGTATTCAATAACATTTACCTGTAATATTTTTCCAGAACCTGAATTACCAAGCGCAAAAACACCACGAGTGCTTGATGAACATGCACCACAACCGTAACTGGGATCGGTGGAGATATCACCAAAATCAGATGCATTTCCTGTCGATGCTATCGTAATATATTCAATAATATTTACTTGTGATCCAGAATATCCACCACCAATAAAAACACCTCTTGTAGATGATGCCGTTCCTGTTACATTAGCTCGATTACTCGTTAGATCACCAAAATCTGTACCATTCCCCGTAGATGCTATTGTGATATATTCAATAGAATTAAGAGTGAATTCATCTTGCCCTCCCCCGACAAAAATACCACGAGTTGAATTTGAACAACCACCTACTTCTTTTCTAGACTCATTCAAGTTTCCAAAATTACTTGCATTACCTGTTGATGCAAATGTGACATATTCGATAGAATTACCATTATAGGAACCACCCGCAAAAATACCACGAGTAGAAGATGCACAAGCTGCTAGCTCGTAATCTGCTGTAATCAAATCTCCAAAATCGGACGCATTACTTGTTATTGCGATATCAATCCAATCAATTACATTAACAACACCCGTGGGAGACTTCCAACCACCTGCAAAAAGACCTGATATGCTTAATACTTGCGATAAGTCAGCATAATACCAAGATCCCCCGTAATAAACTTTAAATTTTTGAGTTGATGAATCATACCAAAAGTCTCCATTTTCGGGAGAGCCAGGTTCGCTTAATGGCATTTCTGTTGGTCCCGTTGGACCTGTCGGTCCTGTAGCTCCGTCGCTTCCGGCTGGCCCTGTTGGTCCTGTAGCTCCGTCACTTCCGGCTGGTCCCGTTGGACCTGTGGCTCCGTCGCTTCCGGCTGGTCCTGTCGGTCCTGTGGTTCCGTCGCTTCCGGCTGGTCCCGTTGGACCTGTCGGACCTGTAGCTCCAACACCACCGTCTGTCCAACTTAAAGTTTTATTTCCATCAGTCGCCATGACTTGTCCTGTAGCACCGTCGGTGTCAGGTAAGGTCCAAATAACTTCTGCAGCGACTTCGGTATCTGGTGCTTTAAAACCTACATGATCTCCACCACCAGTGCCTTCTTCTAATTTAATTTTTCCACCTGTAGCCATAGTGCTATCTCCTAAACCTAAATTTTATGAAGGAGTTATAAAAGTCTCTATAGAATATAATCTTAGGAATCAAATGAAGGTGGGACACTTTTATCAGAAAGTTCTTTATAGCCGAGTTTTTCCCAAGCATACTTTGCTAAATTATAAGGTAGTCCCATATAAGCATCCGCAAGACGAAAACCAGAACGGGGGAAACTTTTATAGGTATCGGAATTTTTATTTAAGGTTTTGGCTATTTCAGCAAAAAAGATAGCATCTCTGTATTTTTGCTGCTGGTAACGATTCCACCCCGCAAGCCAGATAAACTCTGCCATGCCTGGATAATGAACCATACCTTTCATGCAAGCTTCGACAGCATCATCATACTTTTTCATCTTGGTATAACAAAGAGCAATGCAGTAACAAGACCAACCTCTCTCTTCATCCCAATCTGATAATCGAATACAATTTCGGTAAGCCGTCATAGACTCAGAAAATTTTCCAAGATTGCGATAAGACTCCCCAAGGTAAAAAAACCAACGCGAATCTTTATTATTAACTTCTTTAATATATTTCTCTAAGATCTCGACATCTCTAGTAAATTTATGATTACTCTGACTAGAATTCTTATCCAACTCAGAAAATACAAGAAGCTCTGGACGAAGTAACTTTTTCATCAAACGTGGACCTGTAAAACACTCGTGTGTCGGTCCCGACCACTTCGATCCTAACTTTAATGGAAGTCGAATGATTCTTTCTTTGGCATAGCTTCCACTATCTGTGTATGCCAAAAAGACATCAGTGTCCAAGCTATACTCAACACCTGCTATTAAATCCTTATGGATAATAAGTCGCTCATCCGTATCCAAAGTAAGAGCATGAGTCGCACCTGCTTCTTCAGCCATCTTCAAACTAAAATTTCGAACATTGGAAAAATTATTATCCCACTCATACTCAAACACCTTTAATTTGTCGCCAGCAATCTCTTTAGCGACATCTAAAGTCTTATCTTTGACTCCAGTGTCAATAACAATACATTCATCAACATGATTAACAACACTCTTTAAAGCATCTTCAATGTCATTTTCATTCGAACCAGTCAACGTAGTCGATACCAATTTAATCACATCTTACCTCTAGTTGATTATGAAAATTTTAATCTATAAGTGATTTGTATGTTGGATTTTTTGTTAGACTTAAAGTAACTAAAAAACCATGTTTTTTTGACCATAATGAAAACTGAACTAAAGCATCACTAATTAATTTTGCAGCATTGGCTGGATTAGCCATTACATCCATTGGCACTTCAATTATTCCATATTCAAAAGAAGATGCTTCTGATGTAAAATGGCGAACATTATTAGTAATAAAAATACGATAAGGTAGTAATTTTTCAATAATATTTTCATCTGACATACCAGTAGGCGGTACAATAACACGAATGTTTCGTTTTTGTAAAAAAGACTCTAAGGATTCAATATTATTATCTAAAACAACAATACCACGACTCATAGCTTCAATTTTATGTACGAAACCCATACATTATCTCCTCCTAGTCTGTATCGGATTATTTTATTTTATCTTTAGCTCTCATCTCTACCTTTGATAATATCCAGCTTTTCTTTATGGGATTCTATCTTCTTACAAATATAATGAAATTGATCTGTCACAATCTTTTTTTACTTTAGCAGATCCGTCTTTATTAGGAATAAAGACATAGATGCTACCTGTTAACTCAGAAAATCCAAGCTCAATTTTATTGAAATCATAGTTGTTCAATACAAACTCTCCATCACCTGCTCATGAACAAAGTCAGAATGATTCTCATTCAAATCATCCAACTCAGCATCTGTCAGTTCTTTTCCTGTCTTTTTGTTTACTGCATATGAAATAAAAGCATCGACATAGTCTGGATGGTCTCTACGATCAATACCATCAACCTGTACGTCAACAAGATCTTTTACATTCCAACTAGCAGCTTGTACTTTGTTTAAAAATCCCATTATTCACCCCCTAAGTATACTTAGTCCAAAAAGAATCTAAGTCAGAAAACGTTTCCACCAATTTAGGATGGCTGTTCTTTTTTAATCGAACTTCAGATTCTGCATATTGTGGTTTCATATATTGTTCTACAGTACCATCCCAATCTATATCATCTTTAGACGCATCTATTACCAAAACACGCAAAGGAAGATCAGAATCTCCCCAATAGGCACTTACAGCATTAGGATCAAAAGTCCAAAAAATACCTAAATCTGATTTATTTAATCTATTTGCCCGAATGGCTCTAAACAAAGGCTTTTTATCAATATTAGTAAAAACAGAACGAATTTCACGTTCCCAACTCGGTGTCATCTTATGGTAACCAGACAGATGCCCAGAATTATAATTCAGTACATATTTTTCTATAGCAACATCTAACGGGGATTTCGTAGCACTTAATATCCGATTTAAAAATCCCATCTATTGCTCCTCTTTAGACTCGTCCTTGTGGGATACTAATTTCTTTCTCTTTACGTTCGTCCAAAAAATATATACATTTAGCTTTAAGTTTACCCCTAAAAAAGTATAGTAGAAGTTTCATTTGTATATAAATTTACATCACCTGCGATGTATTTTTCCTCAAGTTTTGTTAAACGGCTAAACCGCCATGTCCATTACTGCAACAGCCCATAAAACCTCTCGGTAGAGCAATATCACCAAAATCCGCTGAATTACCTAATGATGCAATGGTTACATACTCGATGGTATTATTTGAACCACCATCGCCATCACCACAAACAAAAATTCCTCTTGTTTGAGAAGAACAAGCTCCAGAATAATCGATAGTAGTTTGATAGGTTAAATCGCCAAAATCCGTGGCGTTACCTGCTGAAGCTATCGTAATATAATCAATCACATTATATCTTGTTGCTCCCGAACGGCCACCACCTATGATACCTCTTGTTGCCGAAGAACATGATGTAAGATATTGTCTAGCAAATGTCAGATCTCCAAAATCAGTAGAGTTGCCCGTAGATGCAATCGTGATATAACGTATAACATTTTCTACAAGAGTGCTGTACCCACCAGAAAAAACACCCCGTGTTGGAGAACTACAACCAGCTAACGATCTCATTGCAGAATCCATATCTCCAAAGTCACTTGCATTGCCTATCGATGCGATTGTAATGTATTCAATACTATTTAAGCTTCCGTCAGTCCAATTCTCACCACCTGCAAATATCCCACGAGTTGTAGAAGAACAAGCTGCTAAAGACATTTTGTTGATCGGTAGATCACCAAAATCTGTAGCATTTCCAGCAGACAAAAAGGTAATATAATCTATAGTATTTTCACCCTCTTCATCTACAATACCGCCACAAAATATTCCACGAGTATCTGAAGAACAAGCGGTTAGACTCTGTCTGCTTTGAGATAGATTACCGAAAGTAGAATCGTTTCCAGTAGTACTTATATTGATATAAGTTATATTATTTACAACAGAAGCAAAGACGGCACCACCACCAAAGACACCCATAACAATGGGAGCCATCGTCATATCTACATAATACCAATTACCACCATAATACACTTTCAATTTATCTTCGCTGTTGTCATACCAATATGAGCCGTTGGTTGGTGAGCTAGGTGTTGTTGTAGGCATTGTTTCATCCCCAGTCGCTCTAGCTGTAGCTTCTGCATCGATGTTGGCTTGTAAAGTTATATCGGCATCGGCTCTTGCTGTTGCTTCTGCATCTACGTCAGGTAGAGATACCCAATCTAATATTTTATTACCGTCAGTTTTCATAACTTGACCAGTAGCACCATCGGTACTTGGTAAAGTCCAAATAATGTCTTCTGCAACTTCGGTATCTGGTGCTTTAAATCCAACATGATCTCCACCACCAGTACCTTCTTCTAGTTTAATTTTCCCACCTGTAGCCATTGGTAATACTCCTATTATATTCTCTTCGTAAATGACATATCTAATCTCAATAATTAAAAATAGTTAATTTTCAGATTTACGAGGAGCGTCTTCATCCTTCCAACCGCAGAAAAAATGACCAATAGCTTCCAGAGCATCATATTGCCCTCTAAAATTAATTGATTCCAGTTCTTTCTACACTAATCTTACTCGCAATCTTTCTCATTAACGAAACTTGCTCTGGAGTAAACTTCCATCGCACATTCACATTCATCTTAATCCAATCATTGACATCCGTATTCTTCTCTTCACTCATCGCCAACCAGTCTGCCATCATGCTTGCAATATAAGTCAAGGGCATCGAAGTTGCATCCACCATCTCTTCTGCTGGTTTATCTCGATCTTGAGTATTCAAACATCTGATCGTCACACTGTCATCCCAATATTCGGGATGATGTTTGTGTGTCGTAATATGGTGGAATGTCGCTTCAGTCGTCTTCTGCTGAATCTCTTCTGGAATCTCATATTCATTGCCCAGTTTCTGCTGATAATATTTCCAAGCAATATAAACGTAAGGATTACGTTCAGGCTCTTCAAACTTCCCAGTATCATGATCCAATTCCTGAAGAAGTGCTAAATTATTTACTTGCGGTAAATTAAGATCTAAAATCTTTCGTATATACTTTTTCACAAGATCAATGTGCATCCGAGTTCTAGTTTCAAAATGCTTAACCATCTCATCCCAATTTTCTGCTCTAATCTCAACTCGCTTAAGATAACCCATAAAGATCTCCAAACTATTTCGAATTATTTTTATCTTCTACCGAATCTTCATCATCAATCCTCCATTCGAATCCATTCTTATCCACAGCAAGATACTCCCCATCCGTGGTGGTTATTATGAAACTTGCAGTACCATTATTAAATGAAGGTGCGGTACTCACAGCATACATAATCACCTGCGGAGTAATTTCCGGTGGAGGAAATATGTTTGGATCTGTTACGCCATACACAGCTACACGCAAGGGAGAAGAAGGCATATCTTCCGGACGAACACCGTAAACAGGTCTAGCTGTTATCTTAGGAAGATCAAATGTTGTGGCTGGTCTTATTTGCAAAGGTTTAAATCCCAACCTTTTACATGACGGAGCTTTCTCACAAAACCGATATTTTTCAAATTTAGACATCCAAATAGTCTTTAAATACTCTTGAAGAATATTACCTTGAATAACTCCATTCAATTCTTCCGTACCCATCCAAGCTCTCATAGATAAGCAAGGCACGATACTACCATCAGCTAACAAGCCTAAACTAGAAATACCCGCACCACACTCACCGCAGTTGGCATTGTCAGCAACGATGATGTTAACTCGACCACTGTTCTTATTTAAAAAACCATCCAACAAATCCATCGCACCTTCATGTACAGCTAGATTGTTATCCGAATACTCTCGGAACATCGTATACTGTACTTGCCACATCGGATAGCCGTCTTTAGTAAACTCATCCACAAACTTATCGACAAGATAAAAATTCTGAAGGTTGAAATTAGTGATGAAAGTGATTTTTCCTTTTAGAAAAGAAGAAAACTTCGTATATGCCTGTAGCTCATCTAGAGTATTAATAGAAAGACCTACCCAATCATACATCCTGAGTATAGATAAATTAGCTTCAGTTAAAGACAATGGATTAACTAAAATCTTACATTTTATATTTTGGCTTTTAAATAATTTAGTTACATACGTATGGGTTTCATAAGAAACTAAAAGAGGATCTCCACCACTTACATCAACTTCCTCCGGTGGGTATTCCACAATCGCGTCCGCTATTGCTCTAATTTGATCTTCCGATACTTTCCTGCGACGAAGCCTCTGAGATCCACAATAAGTGCAATCATTATGACACTCAGTTGTCATCTCCCAAATAATTTCACGTAATTTTAATTTAGACAATTCACACCTCTCGATTTTCATCTCGCCATTTCATCATAAGGTTTAAAGTAGCATCATCATCAGGATCAAAAAAATGACGCATCAACCTAACTATCTGCTGTGCTTGAAATTCAGAAGTACATTTAATGTAAATATCCGAACCTACAAACTTACCTTTTAGGTGTATCACTTTGTAGTTTGGACCTTGACATGGATCACACACCATAAATTGTACCTTTCTTAAAATAAAGATATATACTGAATATAGAATATAGAACAAGAGAATAAAAAAATCCATTGGCGTACAAGTACGCAAATGTATTTTTTGGCGGTGCGTCAAGAAAGAATCTCTAGCCTATATAGCCTCTATAAGAATTTGGGCTAACGGGCATTGGAAGACATTCTTTGCTCTTTTTAGTATACGTGCAGGTTTCTCTTGATCTAGTAGCTAAGAAAAAAGAAATTTACGTTCGATCGCTCTCGCTCGCTGCGCTCGCTTCGCTCACTCACTTTGCTCCGCTTCGCTCCGCAAAAATTCCTTTTTCCTTAGATTCCCCCTTTACTTTACTACTAACTTATATACTGGCTTCCGATAGCTTTTTGATAAGTCGTAGGCTGTAGCTGTAAGTTTGTAGTTTGTAGTTTGAAAGTATTATACTTACCATAACCTACGAGAGGAAAAAGAAAGAGAATTTTTCTTTTTTTATGATCTATATATTACTTACCATAACCTACAAGTTACTATCTCCTTACTAGGAAGGTTGACAGGTCAACCACCGTAGCTACATTAGTTAAGAGTGTTCTTATTAAGAACTAAAGTTTAACACCAACATAACCCACTAACCTTTTCGACCGACAAATTACTGCGGTAGCGAAAAAAATTAAAGGTGAAGAACAAATCCGTTTTCGTCATAGGTTACATCGTGAGTGGTTAGTTCTTCTAACTGCATCCATTCCATATCGGATTGGTGAGTGAGTGTCACAGTCCATTTACGACAGAAAGCGTTGACGAAATCGTAATACCAGTCACGGAGTTTTTCTCTGAACGATGCGAATAGCTCCCATACATCTTCCGCAGGTAGCTGTGCTCTAATAGGGGAAACGTATGAGAGAATATGTGCAAGGTTCTTGTTGGAAAAACGACGGAGCATAGTTTCAACACCGATCTTAACGTAAAGGCGAATATACTTTGTTTTGTCTGGATGAAGATCTGGTGAGTACTTTATGTTGAAGAAAGACATAGCACTCTTAAGGATATCATCTGGTGACCAATCGTGGAAAGAACATAAAGACAGAGAAGATACCCTAACGTTCGGTAGAAGGTTGGGGTAGAGGGCGAAGCCCGGTTTATCTTCTTTATCTTCAGGTGAAAGGTCTTCGAAATTAGAGATCCTCGCAGTTGGGACAAACAAAGCAGTTTTCATATCAGGATCATGTTTACGAAAGATATCTGGTTCACCTAAATAGCATGTCCAGTAAAGGTAGGGGATGAGAGAATACACTGAGTGTTCATCTTCCTCTATTAATGGATAGTTGAAGTAGTCGTCTGATTTCCAGAGATCTTTTTCTGTCCATTGTTTCCCTTCGCTGGTGAGATGACGGGTAATCCAGATGTAAGTCAAAGCAACCCAGATACGACGGACGGCTTTTGATGTTGGGATCTTAGGATTTCTCTTATGCCATGTTTCGATAGCGACGGCTTCTTCATCTCCGAGGAAATAACGGAAATGAAGTTGTTCGCCCGCGAGGGCGAAGCCCGGTCCTATCGGAAGTTCAAAACCGAGATCCCGACGGATTAGTTCAGCAAAAGCTTCCTCTAAATCATCACAATGGGAAGGGCGGAGCCTTTCTTTTTTAGATGTTGCAGCTTTGAATTTTTCAAGCTTATCTGTGATGGTTGCTTTTAACTCTTCGTAACTCATGGTGCGAACCTGAGAAGATGCTGCCTTACGTTCTGCTTCTTCTTTTAGTGTTAGGAATCGTTGGTGTCTAAGCTTTATTACCTGCTCTTTTTTTAATCGATCCTCCTTGTACGTCTCTGCGATAAAAAATCGAGAAATACCATCGTCAGGCACCGAAGGCGGTTTATTAGTGAAGGTGGTGTTCCTTTCACTGTCGGCCTGTTCAGAGAGCCCCACTCTCTTACACACGTCTAACGTGTCGTTCGGGAAATCACTCGAAACCTCGCACCCAAGGTACATCTTGGTTTTAGCCTCAACCTTCGGGTGGGACTTGCGTTCTACGGAACAGTTTTGAGATTTTTTTTCCAAACGAAAGGTATAGGTAAAAAGAGGTAAAACAGAGAAACTGCTAGTCGCAAGATCTCGCGTCGAAGGTAACTTAAAGCTACCCCCTGAAACCGCCTGTAGCTGGCTAACAGATCTCTGCTTCATCTGTTTTCTATTCCAATGGTCGAGACGTGTCAATACCTTGGAACTTGTGAAAACGAGCGATCCTTTTACCTTTGGAAATTTTTTAAAATCTATTTTATCAGAAATTATAGAATCATTAATATCAGTTAAATTTATATTCCAGCGCTCTTTAAGTAGTTCTTCTTGGATAAGAACATGACCGCGATCTTCTCCTAGCTGTGGAGTTTCTGTCATGTGTGATATGTCACCACAGATTCTTGTGATGGCTTCCAAGCTTCCATAGAGTTTTTTAGTTTCTTCTTTTTCTTTCTTTTCATGAAGGGAGACTTCGGGAAGTCTTTCTGTTTTTTCGCAAAGCTTACCTATAGTCAAACCGAGAGTTTCCCATCGGACGGTTTTTTTGGAACGAGTAATTTCTCCCATGAACGTTCCAGTGGCTCCCGTAAAATTTCCCATTAATGTTGCTAAGGTATTTATATTTGGGACGGGAATGTTCATGGTTGATTTAGCGAAGGGTTGAAGCAGGAGCGGAGCGAAAGCGAGAAAGTTTGTGAGATATTTACTCATATAGAGTCCCACCATCTCTTCCCACGCATCACTACTTACTTCTGCTGTCCCAATTAAAAGATCCCTTATAGCTATTTCATATAAAGCAGCATCAGGTCGGTGGATCGGAAAATTATCCTTCTCCACTTTTATAAGACCATCAGGATTGGTCGCTTTAGCTTCTGCGATGAGTTGGCGACGGGATTTTGGAGTTGCCGCCATCTGAAGCAAAATAAGCTGGGTTATGACATCTCCAAGGATGTTTCTTGATACCTGACTACCACGTCTAAATGTCGTCCACTCGTCGGGATCTGGATTAGGGACTGTCCCATATTGTGGATGAAGTTTTACAAAGTCTTTTATGAGAGACTTAAGGGATTTTGGATTTTGGCTAGATGTATTTGAAATATATTTTTCAAGATCTTCGATGAGTTGGGACGTGAGGTCGGGATTGTCACCGAAAAGGCTCCAAGCAGGATTACCAAGAGGTGTTGTTTTAAGTATTTGTTCTAGCTCGTCTGTGTATTTAAAATCTGTTGTTCTAAGCCATTGTATTAATTTAGGTTTACCTACTTTAACTCTATTTATGATAACGAAGTGAAGGAATTTCATTAGGACTTTTTGCTGCTTATAGCTATGGAGTAAAGCCTCGGAAAGTATAAGTACCGAGACTAGTAGAGAAAAATCTACTATCATAATGTTTGAATTGTTATCAGTTGTCGTCATTAATGGGTAACCATGAAGTTTCCTTTTTGGATAACCTTATTTTACTAAAATATAGGACCATCGCAAGGGCTCGGTGTTTAATTACTAGATTTGTTCGGAAAAAACTAGATTTTGGATGCGGGAGAAATTAGGGCATTTCATACCTCGATTTTCTCTTTATTATCTTCCACTTACCGCTATTTTCAAATTTCCCTAAAGTTTTTAAAAAATATGTCGAAGAGACATATTGAAGGTTCAATCTTGAAACTTCACCTATGAAGTGGGGGTAATCATGGGAGTAATGAAGGCAAAGCTAATCCAACAACAAGAATCCAGAAACATTGATTTTTTCGAGATGTATATGGAAGAATGCTTACGCTTACAGGCAGAGCGTGAGATGGAAGAAGCTTTCGGTGAATGGTTGGCAGAGATGTATTCCGAAGAACAGGATGATCTTGCGATGTTAGAAGGGGGGATGTCATGTTCCAAGGAGTAGTTTATCTTAAAAAGGACTTTAAACATATCGGAAGGTTATCTGTGCAAACTTCTGATGGGAGATTCTTTCGATTGAAAGTTAGAAAAGACCATCCACTGTTTGCTGTCTATTTGAAGTGCGAAATTGGGACACTTGTTGAGTGGGGTGGAACAAAACATTTTAAAATAATTTCAAAAGGGGTAGAGCCTGATGAGACTTAGCCGATTAGAAGCGATTTCCTGTCTGCTGGAGTCAGAATCTATGAGGATGCACGGCTATAGCTCTCAGGAGATCCGAAACATGGCAGTGACGGAGCTTTTTCGGTTGGTGAACGAGATTTTTGAATCGATCGATCTCGATGATCCTTACACACTAGAAGCAAGTGAAATGGCTTAAGGGGAAGATATGCACAAGATCATGACAATAATTTCTACGATATATTGTGTTGTTATTCTGTACGGTAAAGTTAGATCAGAACCTGATTTAAATCCAAATCCTGTTAATCCCAATCCTATAAATCCTAATCCCACAAATCCCGTTAATCCTAATCCGATAAATCCCGGTGATCGGTGTGCTTGTAAATATGAAGATTGGGAACAGTGCAGAAGGTTTGTGTGGAAAAAGAAGTGGGAAGATTGTAAGCATTTGATACCTAAATTCGAGGAGGATAATGATGGATCAAATTAGAAATCTCATTCGAGCACTCTATCATGCCGTAGGCAACAAGCGTTATATGCACGACATTGAAAAGGTGCTGGAGAAATTAGGGGAGTTGGATTTGAGTAGATCTGAGAAAGAATCGCTTCAGTTTTTAGCAATTGATTTGGAACGTCTTCAAAACGATTGTGATCGCTATCAACGACAGGCCAAGCAGCCTTGGTTGCGATAGGAGAAGGTATGAAAGTTTTATTTGTGGACGATGAAGATATTATTGTACGAACGATGTCGGATTTATTTGAAGGCCAAATTGATACTTGTACTACAGTATGTGATGCAATTCAAAAATTGGAAAAAGAGAAGTACAGTATCGTAATAACGGACTATGCGTTACCTGATGGTGGTGGTGCAAGAATAGCTAACTATTGTATAGCTAAGAACATACCCTGCGTTATAAATTCTGGATATTCGAGAGAGCAGATGGAAGGGATATCAAGGAAACTTCAGATAGTAGATAAGATGGAGTGTGTAGAGTTCTTAGTAAAATTTATGAGTGGGGGTGATGAATGAAAAAGTTTGAATACATATGTCCTTTTTGTAATACAAAGAATGAAATTTCTGTTGAACATGATGATGAGTTACAGATAGTAGTTTGCTCTCCGAATGACGGTGTGGGTTGTGAACGTGTTTTTGTTGCTTACAATTCTTATTCTGGGATGGAGTATTATTGTTTAATAAATTTTGAAAAAGTAAAAAAGTGCCGTCATGACATCAAGAATAAACTCACTCAGATCGCTTTAGCAACAGGTTATATAGAACAAACATGTAAAGCTAAAAAGATAATTAATTTGAACGTGCAAGAGTTAAAGCAATTAATTGAGAGTATAGATTGTGACGAGGAAGAAACAGATGGAAATTAAGTCTGAATTGTTCAAGGAAAACAAAGACTTAAAATTTATTAAAAATAGTTCTAAAGTTTTCCAAAAAAATGACGACTAGATATATAAGTGGACATTGAGACAATGACCACACAATAAGGGGGTAAGATGAAAACAACAACTTTTAAAAATTTTAATCAAAGCCGAGACGGCATCGTCATAACTTCTTGGAAAGACCAAGAAATTTTGATGGAAGTCGTAAAGAGCCGAAATCCTTACGGTGGTCCTAATCTCCATTTGTTTTAGAGGAAGCTGCAATAACGCAGCAATAACAAGGGGGTAAGATTATGAGATTTTTAGTAACATTTTTGTTTTCGGTTTTAGTTTTTGGTTGTGGTTTTGAGCCAGTGGACAAAGAGGCGATGCAGCAGGGGGAAGAAGCTGAAGTTTCCACAGTTTCTACAACTTATTATTACAATGAGGATGATGCTTACGGTGACTTGCATGTTGCTGGATATATTTCACCCATCAACATTTCGGTAAACGATACTCCATACCGAGATTCGGAAGATTTTTATACTCAAGAATTAGCTAGATTACAAAAAGAGGTTCGAAAAGAGTACCCAGATCATAAACTTAGTTTCGATGCTGCCGTAGGTCTGAGGAATTTTAAAGCTGGTATGTATGTCTTTTTGGTTGCTTCAAGCGAGAATGGTATTGCCAGTGAATCCTATGTAGATTCGTCGGGTAAGTTTGAATTTAGATTTTATGATGATGTTCCCGTAGATAAAAAAGCTCTTTATACTCTTCGTGCATCCAAGCGTATCGGCTTACGATTAACGAATGGTAATGATGTCATAACTTGGTGCTACAATATGTATGCCGAAAAAGAGATGGCTCTTGAAGCGAATCCTGTCATACTAAGGCATTTCCATACTACGATTACTAAGTATCAATGCAGCGATAATAACCAAGGTATCCAGATTCCAGAGCAGGACGATTTCTATACCGATACTGTAGACCACAGCGTTGACTTTTCTGAAGTTGGTGATGAATATAATGCTGCTGAAGATGCGATTCGAGAAGAGATTGACGAATTCGTCGCTGATGTAAATGATGATGATGAAAGAAAATCAAATAAGAAATAAGTGTCTTACCCCTATAGGTTGAGTTGCTTTAGTCAACTCGACCTATTTTAGGAGGAGAATGTTATGGCTCAATACATTTACGAACCACATAGAGAAAGTTCTAGTCTTTTTATCGTATGGAAAGCCGAAGGTGGGATTAAAGGAGTGTGTTCTCCAACCTACACTAAGATGGATTTTGTTTATCGAAGTGTGGACGAGGTCAAAGAATATTTCCCTGATGCTATCTCTAAGGATGAGTATGGGGATTTTTTTTAGTCTTTGTCTACTTTATCTAGTGGTCCTGTATAGTCTTCAACTTCTACATCCAAATTAAAAAATTCGGAGTAGATGAGTACTGCTTGCGGAGTGTCTAGGTCACACACCTCTTGAGTTTGTCTATCATACAGATAGGCCCACGGACCTCCAGTGAATTTCATATATGAGGTTTCCGATCCGTTCGGTACTTTGAATCGAAGAGCTGATTTTCCCGTCATAGCTTTAAGTCTTTGTCGTAGTGTCATAACTTCCTTTACATAAAATTCGGGTATTATTATCTACAATGGTTTTAATTATTTTGTCTTTTTCATATAAATCTTCTGCTGCTTTTATAAAATCATAGAGAGTTTTAATTCTATATTTATAATAAAGAATTTTTGCTGTTTTCTCACCTACCCCATTTAGAGAACGTTGTACTGGTAAATATCGATAGGATAATCGATATGGCTCTAATTTCATCTACCCTCCTAAGATGGGATGTTGCTGTGGTGGATCGCTCGGTTAAACTCGCGGATCTTGATTTTCTTTCCTTGGTATTGCGCTGCGACAGTCTTGGGAAAGTATAACTCACATCCAGATGAACATCTTAGGATTAGACGTAACTTACCGCTATTTCCCACCTCGTTTATCTCGAAAGGATAGTAGTGACCATCTTCAAATTCGAAGTCCTTCAGGATCTTCTCAGGGATTTTTATGGTGTTATTTTTTAAAATAGTTGTGAATTGCATATTAAGGTTCTCCTTTCCTTGTGCTGAAAGGTTATATACAATAAATTCTTGTATTACAAGAGAAATAAGATTTATATCCTATAATATAATTAAAAACAGTGATTTATAAGGTAGGGTTTGGTTTGTATGCTTCCGTAAAAAAAACGGAAGCAGGTCATATAAACGTAATCAGTTAGAATTATTGGTTCATTGTTTGCTCGCTTCTATCTGTGCTGCTGCGTCCACGGCTTCGTTATCTGGATGACCTGCATGTCCTTTAACCCATTCCCAAGTAATAGTGTGAGGTTTGGTTAATTCTAAGAGTTCTTTCCAAAGCTCATCGTTTTTAACAGGTTTTCCTGCCGATGTTTTCCAGCCATTTCGTTGCCAATTCTTAAGCCAACCTTCAGTAAAAGCGTTTATAAGATATTTACTATCGGTAACAACCTTTATTTTACAAGGCTCCTTGACGATCTTAAGACCTTCGATAAGAGCCGTCATTTCCATCTGGTTATTCGTTGTTGCGCGAGCACCACCTTGGATCTGTCGTTTGTAATTACCGTAGCGAAGAAGGGCTGCCCAACCGTCCGGTCCAGGATTTCCACGACAAGAGCCGTCGGTGATAATTGTGATCTCTTTCATTAAGTTATCCTTCAACTAAAAAAGGGCCGTAAAAGCCTTTTACTTGTAGTTTTCGCCAGCGGTTTAATCCTTTTTTTTCCGTTAAGGTGTCGTGGTTGTCAAAATAATCCTCCATATCTTCCGCTGTTTCTTTCACACTATAGGCGAAAGATAAAGCATCTTCATTGTCTGGATTCTTTTCGATAACTTCTTTTGCGAGATTGATAACTTTAGTACATAATTCGCAACCCATGTGCTATCCCCCCCTTAATTATAACGGCTCCAATCTGGATGTGATTTATCTAGCTCTGTATCTTGTTCAGTTACGTCTTCAAAATGAACACTGCTAAAATAGATCTCAGGAAACTCTTCTAGGTAGACATCGGTTGAGTAGTTATCCACTTCTGTGTGAGCTATGGTATAAGTTGAGCCTACAGTCAAATATTGAGCTGCATGTTCTTTGTCTGAATCATAACCGTAAGCAATAGACTCTTCAGTTACTTTGACTTTGTGTCCTTGCAGAGCGTAAATATTCATCATAAGATTCCCTCTTTAGTTCTCATCTCATGGATGTCAGAGTAAAGAAATCTTCTTCCGCATCGGATACAGTAGTCTTCTTCTGCGAGACGTAACGAAGGTTGCTCCCGACCTACAAGAAGTACGCCATCTTTACAGGAAGGACATTCGCTGCGATACATGCTGGTTTCGGAAGCTCTCTTTAGTTCCGAATGCTTCACAACGATAGGTTCTAACTTATGATTTGCACAAATTTCTTCATGAGTAGGGTATGACATATTTTAGCCCTTTTTTAACTTTTGTTTTAACATATGTTGTAAAGCTTCTTGTCCTCGACCACATTTGTTCAACACTTTAGCCGCATCTATATCAAAGTTCCCTCCAGACGTATAGGTCATAAGAATTATACACATACGTTTGAATATAATGCTTTGCTTTTCAATAACCTTGCAGGTAACACTGAGCTTTCTTCTCAGCTCTTGTTCGTCACAAGTAAGAATATCATCTTTGAATTTAGCCATCCCTTTTTCGTGTTTCATAACTTGAGAGAGGTCTTGAAATAAATTCTCAATGACAGTATCTTTATTTTTTAGAAGATCCATAAAAAGATCAGTGAACTCATCTTTGGTCATTTTAGATCCTTACCTATCGAATGAGACGTTATTAAAAATATTTTCAATAATAGTTTTACAATCATTTAATTTTAAAATTAGGTTAAAGGATTTTTTTAATTCACGCTGTAAGCGAGAAGCATAGAGATCAACAAAATTTAAACTTTCTTCATCTAAAGAAACAACCCATCTCTTCCAATGATAAAAAGTAGGCTTAGAAATATTAGCCTTTAAACAAGCACTATTAACTGTGTAGCCCTGCTTAATAAGCTTAAGAACTCGTTTAACTTTTTTTTATTAACTTCAGTATTAGGTTCTCTATTCAATATTATTTATGACCTTCAAATAATCATCTCCATTACTACTGGCTTTGTACGACACCATCAAGCAACACTATAATCTAAGGTATCCATAAAAGCTCCCTTTGTGTATATTCGATTTGTTATTAACATATGTAGTGTATTAAAATCTAGGGATTATTATGGTAGATCTTCTTTTGAAAGACACACGGATTTCTCGCCTGTATTTACCGCAGGTTACAGTTGCGATTATAGATTGTGTACAGTATAAACCAGCAAGACGTGTCCTCCAGCATTGTATTAATTTGTGTGAATTTGCAGCAGCGAAATTTTTTACCCATGAAACTGTGGACGATCCTTATGTTGTCCCAATTGAGAAGATCACTTCCAAGCAAGGCTATTCAGAATTTGTAGTAAAGAAATTAGCAAATTATATTTCAACCGACTTCGTCCTTATCGTTCAAACGGATGGCTTTATTGTAAATGTAGATAAGTGGAGTCATCAGTTTTTAGACTATGATTATATCGGTCCTCCGTGGCATCCTTCTCAGCTTCAAAAAGGGATTGATCCCAAGTGCCGTGTTGGGAATGGAGGGTTCTCGATGCGAAGTAGACGGCTACAAGAGTTTATTAGGGATGATCCAAACATAGCTGAAACTCATCCCGAAGATGTTTGTATCTGTCAGACGTACCGACCTTATTTGGAAGATAAGGGCTTTACGTTTGCTCCAGTCGAACTGGCGCACAAGTTTGGGTGTGAGAATTATATTTGGAACAATGCCTTCGGGCATCATTGTTATTTTTATTTACATCCTGCGAGGTAACCACCTTTATAAAATTATTTACATAATAGCACTACCTGTATATATAATTGTTTTGGTTATTTTCAAATAGGAGAATTTGATTTGAAGTATTTGTTTTCGGTTTTGTTCGTAATGTTTCTTTCGTTACCTGCATTTGGAGATGTTGTTTTTACTTTCAATAAAGGAGCGAGTTTGTCTGACTCCGATAAAGAACACCTTACTAAATTAATAGGTGACGCTGGAGTTGAAAGCGTGGAATCTGCACTTAAAGCAGGTGTTAAATTGACTCTTGAATTTTATGATGATGAATCTCTTTTAGATTGGTCTCCAGTCGGAGCTAAAGAACCACGCCATGAACCTAGACCTAAACCAAAGCCAAGACCAGCATCTACGCCAAACTGTCGAGTAAAAGCTGAGTTTGATCGAGGTGGTAGTGGGGAAGGTCATGTCGATGGTAAAGTTGTTGGGGGTGGATTAAAAGGAGAAGGGCATTCCAGAGAAAAGTGGGATGTTGAAGTGCCGTGTAATAAAGTCGGTGATACGATTGATAGGATTCGGGGGAGATGACTTATATAATTGGGAGATTGTAGGAATTTGATAAAATTCCTTTTCCACATTCTTTACACAAATAACTAAAACATCCCATATATTATTCCTTATAATATAAATCCATCTAGATCATATTCGCCAATATAATTCGCCAATATAAAATTGCATATTAATCATTATATCATCTCTGATTTGTTGTTGTTGAATCTTCTAAATCCATGATCAGTCGCATCCAGCTATCGGTAGTAGCTGTAGAACACCAAGTAAGAATTTTTTTACTCTCCGAAAACCCATCTTGTTCTTCTAAATTAATTTCAGTTATGTTATCTAATTTAGATAAAAGTGCCTTTGCTTCTTTGTTTATAGCAATACAATTTCTCTCTACTTTTTGTCGGAAACCTATTTTTTCTTCTAGCACATTTTGAGTTAATTTTGCATACCATGCTTTGTAGTTGGGATCGTTTTGTTTATCTTTCCATTCAGCATTGAGATGTCTATGATCTTCCATCATTAATTCGTAGTCTTTAATTAAAGCATAGAGATCTGCATTAAAATCTGTAAGCAATCGTTCTATTTTTATAACATATTGAGTCTGTACTCTTTTATTAAAAATAGAATCGTTTCCAGTAACGAGATACTTTGATGCTACTTGTGATTTAAAGGAATCTAATTCGGAAACAAGAGTATTAATACGAGTTAAAAATTTAGTTTGTTTTTGTAACACTGTATCTAAAAATTCATGTATTTCTTTTTTTATATGAGGATTCATAAATATATTGTTCCTTTCTCATCCTATAGCTTGCAAAATATATTCCAACACGATATTTAGTTATATTAATAACTTATATCTTAAAGTCTGTATAGTGTTTAGACAGATGTTACCTTATCATAGGACATATCAACATATTCTACGGTCATTATGTCACTGTCATATTCTGTGAATTTTTTTGTGACGTAAGCGTTTTTAAGAATGAATTTTTTTCCATCCTGACATTCAACGTGAAGATCCCCATCAATAAATTCAAAGTGTTTAACGGGAATTCCCTTTTCTTCTGTGATCATTTTACCATTCCTCGTATTCTAATGAAGGTGTAGGATCTTTATAACTTATAATATCTTCGGGATTTTCGATCCGTTGTTTTGCGAGATTAAAATATTCTTCTGAAATTTCAATCCCTATAAAATTTCTATTGAGTATAGCTGAAGCAACTCCTGTAGTTCCACTGCCCATAAAAGGATCTAGGATGGTATCGCCTTCGTTTGACCAAGAGATAATATGGTCTTTGGCTAATTGAATGGGGAAACTGGCAGGATGACCTGTTTTCATATTACGGCAGTCATAATGCCAAATATTTCCACGAACTGAAAATTCAGGGGAATATGTTTTTCGATCAAAACATAATAATTTATCACCTCTACGATCTACTCGGTTATATAGTCGATTACTTAAAAAGTTTTTTGACTTTATGTCAGCTATTGAGTTGAACGTTTTTGGTTTGCTTTTAGAAAAGATAAACATATATTCAAATCGTTGGTAATAACGAAGTCTGGGATCAGTGGGCATTCCATGTTTTGAATAAATCATGGTGTCATATAAAAGTAGTTTAAGATTATCCTTAAAATATAACGCTTGTTTAAAACTAGTCCCTGTCTCAGATCCGTCTACAGTGGCATCCCCAACTACCCAGACAATTACACCACCTTTTTTGATAACTCGAAATAGTTCTTTAGCAATTGTTTCGAAGTCAAAGGAGTATCCTTTGTACTCTCTTAGGTTATCGTAGGGAGGACTTGTTACAACTAGATCTATACTCTCATTTGGTATCTCTTTAAGTTTTTCCGAACAATCTCCGAGTATTAATTGAACAGAGTCTTCCATGAAACTAAACCTTGTTTGCTGTTGTCAATGTGCGTATACTAACCTTAAAGATTAAGTATATTCAAGGATTTTGATGAAATAAATATGTTTTATTATTATAAAGTAAACAATCCGAATCATTCATAACTCTTTCTAGGGTAACTAAAGCATCCTCTTGTAAAATCTGAACTGTACGTAACCGTGCTGCTGCGGGTAATATCCGTAAAAACCAATCTGCCCACACTTCAGGCTTAGGTTTATGTGCCATTGCACATTTGTCTATTGCCCAAGTTGATGTGTTCCCATTACCACAATAAAACTGAGCACCTTGTGCCATAAGTAGCCGAGCATCTTCCAAACCGTCCATAGTTGTTATTTGATCTCTCCAATTTACATTAGAATAAGGAGTAGCCCATAACAATGCTGCCATTTCTATAAAGACTGGAATGTGGTTGAAAAGAGAACAGCAGGTCGAGCAAGAACTGGACATAATAAAGCTAAAGAAAAAGTTGAAGTGTTGTTTTCGAATTTTAGGTTAGAGACAAAAAAAGAAAGTTTGTACTTAAATCCTGATTTCTAAGAATATCAAATAAAATCGATCTAAATCCACACCTCATATATAGATGGGTCATCTTGCTCGGATGGTTCCATACGGTAGAGAGCAGGGAAGTTCCCATGTATCCATTTGCTTACACTTTCATAATCAGAGTCGGCCACCATTGTATCTGTCGGTATTGCTCCTTGCCTAGAGATGTTCCACTTTCTTGCGACAAATTGGTCGGGATAATCTGTAGGTGATTTGTAAACAACGATCTGAAATAATTCTGTCATGGCATTTCCACTGTTTTTGCTAACCCTTCATCAAGATCTACTAGATGCTCCCAGTGGGTTTCCTGTTTTATTTTTGTACTACACATGCTGTACCGTTGATCATGCCCAAGTCTATCTTCAACAAACTTAATACTGTTTTCTGGATCAATGTCCCAACCTTGCTTTACACAAATATTAATGAGCTTTTTCACCAGTTCAATATTTGGTAGTTCCTGTGTACCATTGATATTGTAAGCCTCGCCAGCCTTTCCTTCTAATAACACGCTCTCGATGGCTCGTGCATGATCATCGACATAAAGCCAATCTCTTACTTGTAATCCTTGTCCATATACAGGAATTTTTTCTTTATTGCGAAGCTTTTTTAAAGCTAGAGGGATGAGTTTCTCTGGGAATTGATAAGGACCATAACTGTTTGATCCACGAGTTATTCTTACATCAACACCGAAAGTATTATGATAAGCCATACAGAAATGCTCTGCGCTGGCCTTACTGGAGCTGTAGGGATTACCTGTATAGAAGCGGTCAGGCTCTATAAAACTTCCTTGAGCAATGGAGCCATACACCTCGTCGGAACTAACTTGAATTACAGGGCAACCTGACTTTGCATAATTTAAGATATTGACGACACCTTCGATGTTACTTTTTAGAAAAGGGTAAACATCTTTAATGCTTTTGTCCACATGGCTTTCAGCGGCAAAATTTATAATGGCATCTGGATTTAATCTATCAAAAGGAAAAGAAATAATATCTCCTTTTACTACACAACAATCACAGCCAGTAATTCTTTTCGGATCTGCTGCATAAGTGAATTTGTCTAGGACAGTTATTTTATATTTTTTGTGGAACAATCTAACAAAAGCACTTCCAATAAAACCTAATCCCCCAGTAACAATTATATTTTTCATATTAATCCTCAAGTGCTTGAATGTAGGTAGCTTCTGGTTTCAACCCTATGATTTCGTCTACCAGTTCACCATTTTTAAAAATGAGAACGGCTGGGATACTGCGGATGTGAAATCGCGTTGAAAGTTCGGGATTCTCATCTACGTTAACTTTGCATATCTTGGCCTGAAGATCTTGAAGGGTATCGAGTTTTTTGAGAATGGTTCCTAATATTTTACACGGACCACACCAAGGAGCCCAAAAGTCTACAAGCACAGGTAGTTTTGCATTTAAAATATACTCTTGGAAAGTGCTGTCACTTAATTCAAGCATGATATTCTCCTATTAAGTTTTTTAGATAATTTCCATACTGAATATTTTTCATTTCAGACGCAAGTTGAAAAAGTTGATCTTTGGTAAGAAACCCCATCCGCCACGCGATTTCTTCAGGACATCCAATTTTTAATCCCTGTCTTTTTTCCATTATTTGAACATACTCGCTCGCTTCCATCAGTGAGTCGTGGGTTCCTGTATCAAGCCAAACAGTACCACGTCCCATTATCTCAACAGTTAAGTCCTCACGTACCATATATGTTTTCAAGACATCTGTGATTTCAAGCTCCCCACGTTTTGATGGAGTCACTCCTTTCGCAATGGAAACTACCTGTGAATCAAAATAATAAAGACCTGTAATGGCATAGTTTGACTTTGGCTTAGATGGTTTTTCTTCGATTGAGATAACCTTCTTATCTTTAAATTCAACAACCCCATAACGTTCTGGATCGGTGACATAATAAGCAAAAACTTTCGCACCTTCAAACAAAGCAGCAGCTTTCTGTAATCTATTCGAAAGCTGATTTCCATAAAAGATATTATCCCCTAAGATCATACAAACTGGATGATTATCAATAAATTCTTCCCCAATAATAAACGCTTCAGCTAAACCTCTAGGCTTAGGTTGTTCGATATATTCTAAATTCAACCCCCACCTATGCCCATTTCCGAGTAAGGCTTTAAATTGGGGTAAATGATGATGAGTGCTTATAATTAAAATATCCTTAATGCCAGAGAGCATTAGGACAGATAAAGGGTGATAAATCATCGGTTTATCATAAATAGGAAGAAGCTGTTTACTAATAACTTGTGTAATAGGATGAAGTCTTGTGCCTTCACCTCCGGCTAGGATAATACCTTTCATACTTACATTCCTTCTAATATTATTAAGGATAAAAGGTATTATATATAATTAAATTAATCTACAGTTAATTTAATATCTTGACCAGATTCTTTTTCCATTTGTTTTTTAGTAGCCAGTACCCAATCTGTTTTAAGCCGCAAATCGTATTTATCCCAATTACCTACACTAAAGATAGAACCATCGGGAAGAAAGCAGTCCATACGATTATAGTCTTGTTGAAATTTGTGTCCTATAACAGTTACTGATTTCCAAAACCACCCACGTCTGTAATACAACTTATACTGCATCGCTAAAATCCTTATAATTACTTAATCCTCATAATGTACTGTACAGCTAAATACTTAGGTAAGCTACTTGTTTCTGAACAAGCACTTCCACTACCCACGCTTCCAGTTAATGCACCACTGGTTAAACTACCTGTGGTAGCTGTACTAGTTAAAGATGCAGTTAAAGCAGTACTAGTGAGTGTACCAGTAATCGCATGAGATTCTGCAGTAGTAACTCCAGTGACTCCACCGCTCTTTGTTGTAGCATCTCCACCACCGCCTGTGATTGAACCACCGCAGCTTCCACCACCGTCAGTTGCTGTTGATCCTGTAATTGATGTACCAACTGTCATATTACTGTGAGTATGATTTGGTGTGCTGTGTGTATGATGGATACCATCAGCGGTTGCTGGAACACCAAAGGAACTGGTAGTCCCAAACCATCTATTAATAGGATCGGCATCATCAATATAAGCAACACCGTAGGAACTATTATAACCACCTTCATAACCAGAAGTACCTCCCCCATCTGCGGTTCCAGAAGATACCGTTCCACTACTAAGAGCTAAAGTACCCTTGGCATGGCTATGGTTTGGATAAGTGACTCCATTAGTATGAGTATGTCCTACTTGGGCAAATGCAAGATCATTTGTATGAGTATGTGCAAAAGCACTAGCAGACATACTTCCAGAAATAGCCGCATTCGTTACCGTACCTGTGGAAGCACCGTTAGTTACAGTGCCTGTGGTATTAAGGTTTGCTACAGATGCACCTGCCACGCTATGTGTATGTTCTACTAGAGTATTACTCCCCCCAACACTACCTGCTGAAGCTGCGCCTATTAAAAATCTGCTATCCGATAAATTAGGAAGATAACGACCTGCGCCATTAAAGATTGGACTGTCACCATCATTAAGAGCTGCTCCATTACATATTTTCCATTCATCTGGGAGAGAAACAGCACCGCCATTCGTATTATATCCTGCGTTAGCTCCATTAGTATAATAGCCAGGAGCCCATGCAATAATGCTTCCAATAGGGATAGTTCCCGACGAATTGATATTGTTTTGCAGAGTTGTATCAGCATTGGCTCGTGCAGTTATTTCTGTATTGATGTTGGCTTGGAGAGTTGTATCTGCGTTAGATCGAGATGTTGCTTCTGTATCTAACTCAGAGGATAACGCTGGGGTTATCCAATCTAGAGTTTTAGAACCATCAGTCGCCATGACTTGTCCTGTAGCACCATCAGTGTCAGGTAAAGTCCATATAACTTCAGCATCGACTTCGGTATCTGGTGCTTTGAAACCGACATGATCTCCACCACCAGTACCTTCTTCAAGTTTCAATTTTCCACCTGTTGCCATTTTGCCACTCCTATATAAGTTTATATATATATATATATATATATATATATATAATCTTATTAAGGGGTAAAGATGGTGGGAATTCTTAATTTTCGGTTTCTCCCGTAACAGTTTTGCATTGTTCACCGACGAGACATTTTGTATAGCAAATTAAGGAGTTTGCAAATTTCCCAAATTCAGTAGGGCATTTATCGTCATGCACTTTCCAATCGTCATCGTAGTCATTTTCTTCATCATCTTCATTCTCGTCATCTTCACCTTCATATTCATCTTCATCTTCGGATAGAGGGAAATGTGTATATGCAATATGTGGAAGTAAACTGTAAACTCGTCGTTCGCATTTTACTAGATTTATTAAACGTTCTTTATCGAGAGCAAGACAAAATGCCTGTGGCGAACTATTTTTAGGCTCTTCTGTATATTGGTAGATTTCGGTTTTTAATGTTTTGTAACGTTCATCTAGTCTGTCTAGTAATTCTTGGATTTCAGCGGTTTTTCTTGGCTCATATTCTACTGTGGTAAACATGTACACTCCGTACTTCAAGATTAAATAATACATTCAGTTTTTCTTATACGGGATTATATTGGAGGAAACAAGATGGGATTTTTGATCCTTCTCTATTCTCTAGTAGTACCGCCCACGACTGGACACTTATGTACTGAAACAGATCCTGATTTTGATGAATTTCGTTACGAAGAGATGATCCCGCACTGTAGACGCAATGTTACCACAGAAAGAAAGGTAGACATTTGTTTACGGGATGGGGTTGAGGATCGCACGAATTACACAGTGGATCATATTATTCCATTGTCGATTGGTGGATCTAATGATGACGACAACCTTTGGTGTCAACATTATTCTCTCAATGTCACTCACCTTGAGTATCAAACGTATCAACAATTAAAAAAAGGAGAAATTACTCAACAAGAAGCAATCGAAATAGTTCTTAATGCAAAGTTCGATCGAGATTAAAAAAAGCACCACTGAGTATGTTCAGTGGTGCTCCCGATGACGAGCATTTAATCTCTACCTGAGTTCAACAGATTTACTAGAAAATCTTACTACCAAAAAGACATCCTGTACTCATATGAGTGTCCTTATGCAGTTACCAAAATTCCTTCATAGAAGAAGATGTGTATGAAAGTCAAATTATATTAAAAATTATATATAATTTTGTGTAGATACAAATGGTGGAGATCAGGCTCGGTAGAGCCATCACCCCATATATAGAACTTACTGACGTAAGGATTAGATGGTGGAGGTAGGAACATCGCCTATCCTACCTCCTATTATGAAGTAGAGTACTTGGATTTGCACCAAGTCCTCCAGCTTATCAAGCTGGCGCTCTCTCTAGAGCTATACTCTTGTGCCTGTTTTTATGGACTGCGTATTCAGTATAACCAAAACTCTAATCTAAAAATTCTTGCTCTACCACTGAGCTACTCGTCGTCAAGCCGACGAGGTGAGATTCGAACTCACGGCCAGAACTATTGTGAGTCTCGATATACTTTCTAACGTCCTTACAAGCGTAAGTCTACAACCGCAAAACGCTAAATCAAAGTCTAAGTCCCTTCACACAAAGTGAAGGTTCGAGTCTAAGTCTAAGTCTACGGTTTTAGATTTGGTTAAACGAGGTATGCGGGAATTGAACCCGCCTGATTTCTGGCGTGACAGGCCAGTGACCACACCATGCAGTCCCATACCCCTCTTTTTATTTCTAGTTTCCAGTATTTATGTAATCGAATAATCGATTACCAATCTTATTAGTTGCTGCTTCCTCATCGTTCGCCTGTACTCTAGCGCATTTGATCGCTTGAATCAAGGTATCAACGCGCCCTAATAGCTCTGATTTTTGGCTAGGACTTAACATCCCAGACCATTTAGTTGTCGTCCAAGTTCCTTGTCGAACATCCTCTGTCACCTCTTTAACTTGCGCTGGATGACGGTCGGTATGTGGATAAAGAACAAGTGGAGTTGTCACTTTTTTGGTTTTATATGTAACCTTCGGTTTTGATTTATAAGTATTGTCTAATGTACTATCTACAACCCACTCTTCTTCAGGGGCTAGAGTAGGAATAGCTTGATACATCATTCTAATAGCTTTAAACCTGTTTTCCAAATTCAGTAAAACTGTCGCTGGGACACTAGTAGCGATAACGGTTCCATTTGGTAAGACAAGATCTGCACGAGCGTTAGTGTTTGTCTCTTCTTTTTGATAGAGGACATCGATTAACTCCACCAGCGCTTGCTCTGTGTATGTCAATTTGTCAGCAACCGTTGTGACCATCGTTTTCTTTTCGTCATCAAAAATTTCAGTATCTCCATCATTAACAGGTGCATAAGTACGAAGTTGCCCTGTGAAGTGATCTTGTTTTTTAGAAAAAGTATTAATAGTTTCGTTTAAGATTTTTTCTGCAGCACCTTTTTTGTCAGGTTCAACAGCTAGTAGTGCATGTAATTTTCCCATTTTCAATCTCCAGTATGTAAGTCTAAATCTAAATTTATGTATACAAGATGCGTAGTGTATATTATTCTTAGTCTTTTGCAAGAAATTTATTTAAGGAAGGGATCATTCTTGAGTTCAACATATGTGTTATATCATTCCGATAAAGATGGTCAAGGATCTGCTTATGCTGCGTGGAGAAAATTAGGCGACAACGCAAATTACATCGCTGTGGATTACAAACAACCAGTTCCAGAGATGGAAGATGGTTCTATTGTATATATAGTAGATTTTAGTTACAATAAAGATACCATCAAAATTATGTCAGAACGGATGGAAAAAGTTGTAGTTATCGACCATCACAAAAGTGCTATAGATGATTTGAAGGATCTAATGTTGGATTCAGTACCGAATTTGGAACTTGTTTTTGATATTACAAAAGCTGGCTGTATTTTAACTCATGAATATTTTTTCCCTAACCAACCAATACCGACGCTTCTTTTACACATTGCAGACCGAGACTTATGGAAGTTTGAACTTGCAGGGACAAAAGAAATTCACGAAATGCTGTGTAGCCATTCATTTAATTTCGAATTGTGGTCCCAGTTTGTTTCAACATTACCAGCACTTCTAATGAGAGAAGGCGAAGCTATTTTACGTGCAGCTAATAGAAGTATTAAAAATATTTGTCGGAATGCTGTCACTATGATGATAGGCGAGGATAAGGTTTTAGCTGTAAACACTTCGTATAAGTCTAGCGAAGTGTGTCATTATTTATTAGATATGATTGAAAATGATTCGGAATATAAAGATTGTAAGTTTGCCGTTGTGTATCGAGATGAGCGTATCAATGCTTTTGGTCCCGATTCTGTAGATGACCAAGTATCCAGAAGATACGATCTTCGTAGTCGGGGTGATTTTGATGTAAGCGAGATTGCAAAGAAATTCGGTGGCGGTGGTCATAAGAATGCTGCTGGGTTTCATGTGAGAGTACATAAAGCTTCACTAGGATAATGTATGAATTGGTTTTTCACTATTTTAACTGTACTGTGGACAATAGTTTTTGTATTGATTTTTATTCTTTTTTCTGATTACTTCTTGCCAGATTCTCTTACTATTGAAATTAAAAAATCAAATATCTCTTCATGTGAAAATCCTTTACCGAAAAAACCCAACAACCCCCCTGATGATGATGTTAAAGCCTTGAGTAATAATGAAGTTATTTTGTTAGACAAAGATACTTTCCCAACCAAGCTAAAGATTCAGAAGCCGTCAGAGTTACCCGACACAGAAGACGAGTTACAGAGAGTATTAACTCAAAGGATGCAAGCTGTGTTTGAAAACCGTCTAATCGATATTTTAATTCGTGTGGACAACGAAGCTTGTATAGATTGTACTCGCGACGATAAAAAAATCATTCTTCAGTTGAAAATGATGCGAGCATTACTGGCAGGTAATACGGATCTAGCATTCGAATATAGCGAAAAGCTGAAAGAATATCTTCAGAAGTAGTCTAAGATTAATTAGAAAATAGAATAGGAGAAAACAGGTATGCTTATACGCTGGATACTATCCTTGTTATTTGCATTTGTCCTTTCTTGCTGTTCCTTTTCGTTATTTGACAAGCTACCAAAATTCTCAGGTACTAATCAATATTATCTTTTTTATAAATCTCAAAAAATGATTGATGAGATATTTGATGACGCTAAGTTATTAAATATTTCGGTAGTTCGAACGTGGGCTTTTTGTGAGAATAGTTTTCACGATGGCTATTGTTTCCAACCTGAACCTTATGTTTATCATGAACCCACATTTAAAAAATTAGATTATATTATTGCAAAAGCTAAACAAAATAACATCCGACTTATCCTCACACTGTCTAATAACTGGAAAGATTTCGGTGGGATACCTCAGTATTTACGGTGGTTTAATCTATCAGAACATGATGATTTTTATCGAGACGAACGTGTTAAAAACACATTTAAAGCTTATGTAAAGCATTTGCTTACTCGCGTGAACACTCTCACTAATGTTCCCTACAAAAATGAAGGGACAATTCTTGCTTGGGAACTAATGAATGAACCTAAAAGCCATGATCTTCCTTCTCTTTACGATTGGGTGGATGAAATGGCAAGATATATAAAAGAGCTAGATCCTAACCATTTGGTCACAACAGGTTCCGAAGGTGCTATTTCAGGTGATGTCTATGAACTTCATAAATCAGAGGCAATTGATTTTATCTCTTTCCATCTTTATCCAGACGGTTGGGGATTCGATGAAGATAGAGCTAAGAGTTATATTTATGACCACGTTAAAATTGCTCAACATATGATGAAACCACTTTTTCTTGGGGAGTTTGGATTACGTGACAAGCAGAAAAGACGGAGAGTTTACCAAGAATGGTATCAGATATTTCGAGATGAAAAAATAGATGGAGTTGCCTTTTGGTTGCTGTCTGGAACACAAGATGATGGATCTTTATATCCAGACTATGATGGGTTTTCGGTTTATTATCCTGAATCTTATGATGTTATCGATGTAATTCAAACGTATGGGCAAGACGTAAATGAAGATTATTTAATGAGCAATTGAGGAGGAAAAGAAATGAAAGGAATTTTTTTAAGTGTTCTTTTTTGTTTAGCTACTCTAGCTAACGGTGAAGTGATTAAAACTCAAGCTTTCGATGCGATAGTGGATGATAATATAGTTGAAGCGCAAACGTTTGAGACAACAAAAACACCTGTTAAGTACAAGACAGGTCTTAAGCTTAAAAAAGGTTGGTCGAAGAACGTAGTTTTTAAAGACGTTAAAGCACAAGCAGCACTCCCTCGTAATTTTGATTGGAGAGATCAATATCAACTAACGCCAACAAAAGACCAAGGAAATTGCGGCTCTTGCTGGGCCTTCAGTACGGTAGCTGTCCTTCAAGATATAATGGCGATACGTCATAATACACAGACACGATTGTCGGAACAATATCTTCTCTCATGTGCAGGTCCAAGGGAAGGCTGGAGCTGTGACGGTGGTTATTTTGCTCACGACTACCATCGTGCTTTGCCTTACGGTGCCGTGCCTGAATCGGAGTTTCCTTATGCTGGACGAGAAGTCGCCTGTAAATCTAATTTATCTCATCCTTATCATATCGCTTCGTGGGCTTTCCTTCCAGCAAGCAGCGAAACGTCGATGCCTTCTTTGGATTCTCTTAAGAATGCGATCTATACTTACGGTCCCATAAGTGTTGCAGTCGGAGCTACGGATATTATGATGGCCTACCGCACTGGGATTTTTAATAGCTGTGATGGAACTGGTCCTAACCACGCGGTTACTCTAGTTGGTTGGAATGATGATGGTCAGTATTTTATAATGAAAAACAGTTGGGGAACATCTTGGGGTGAGAATGGATATATACGAATACGATATAACTGTAATAAGATAGGCATCGCAGCTAATTATGTCGTATATAATTCACCAGCACCGACACCAACCCCAGCTCCAGAACCAGCTCCAGAACCAGCTCCAGAACCTAAGCCCAAACCAAAACCAGAACCTAAACCGAAACCAGAGCCAGAATGTAAGCCAAAGCCTTATGCGAATGCAGGTAATGATGTTACAATTAGGCAAGGTCAATATGCTAGAATTGGAACTCCTGCGAGACCTTATACTTCTTACCGTTGGATAACATCTTCCCGTCATCGCTATCGTCGTCCTTTGACAGCAGCGTCTTTTGTTATCCGACCTAGAGTTTCACAGGTATTTACGGTTTTTGCTACGACGCGATGTGGAACTGCTCGTTCTTCAGTTAAAGTGACTGTCCTTCCTAGAAGGAGGTAATCACTTTTTCTCTCCTGGTGTTTTTCACTTCCAGACTTTCACCCTATGGAGGAAATCACTATGACAGGAGTTAAGAAAAAGAACGGAAGTTACTTGTTGTTACATCGGAGCGGTTTAGTTGTGCAGACAAAAACTTTAACCAGCCAAGAGCCTATCGAGGGCATCACAGCTATCATCAATCTTGATACATTGGAACAGTACGGAGAGGGGGGTTGGGAAAAAATACCCATAGGGTATGATACTTTAATTGCTGCGGAAGACGAATTATATGAAGATGATGAATATGCTGAAGAGGAAGAAGATGATATTCCTGCGATACAGACAGGAGCTAGGCGATTTTTTAATCCCCATATTATTTGGGCCTATGCACTGCATAAGGAAAAAAAGATTAAAGGAGATAACCATTGAAGGTTTTTGTCTTTGGTTGGTACGGTCATAACAATCTTGGGGATGAAGTTTTTAAAATTAGTTTTCGTCATCTGTTTCCAAATGTTGATCTTACATTCGGTAATGTAATTCCCCCTACAGTAAATTCTTATGATGCCTTATGGGTTGGGGGAGGTAGCTTTCTCGATCAACCAATCCTAAATATAGATACGGTAACGATTCCAATCTATTTTATCGGAGTTGGTATTAACGCAGTCATCCCAGATTGTAATAAAAGAGCTTTGTTACGAGCAAAATTAATTGTGTGTCGAGACGGAAAATCTTTTGACCATAGTATTAATAAAGAAAAAACTAGGTTAGCATCTGATTTGGTTTTTGCGAGAGCAGACCTTCAACCACTATGCCTTGAAAAAGAAAAACAGATAACAGTGATTTTAAATGATTTCTTAACGCCTGTCGGTGGATCTGTTCCCGATTGGAGATCTCTTTCGTATTATTGGTTTCTTCAAGAGTTTTCTAAGGTCATAGATAGATATGCGATGCAAGGCTATAAGATAAAGCTGATTCCTATGTGCATTAACCCACGTTTTGATGATAGACGAATAGCCGCAGCCGTCCAAGGGCGTTCTACTTGTCCACATAAATACGACTGGGTTTTAACTCCAGTATCTGAGATGGAATTACGAACTGAAATTAGCAAGTCAGCTTTTGTTATCACACAGAGATTTCACGGTCTTGTTTATAGTATCATAGAGCAAACGTATTGTCTCACCATCTGCACTCACGATAAATTCAATAGTTTGATTAAAGATCTGAATATCTCTGGGTTGGATTATTACGGTATCACTGACGTTAAATTTCGAGAAGTGCTGGGGAAAGTAACGAATATACCATTTGAATTTTCTGCTTATCGGGAGTCGGCTAAAGTACTTTGGGAATCGCTTCGAGATATAATCCAAAGCGATTTTATTGCCTAACTATCGGACTTTCTGACATGCCGTACACTGAATAAGAACATATAGGTGCAGAACCGCTATACTCGATATAAAATCTCAAATAATATGGAGTGGTATTTTCATAATTCAAAGTAAGAGCCGTTATGTTACCTTGTTGATGTCCGGTAGTTTTCACTACATTAGCTGCACCATAAGCAGTTCCAACTGCCCAAACTCCAGATGCGACACTTGCCGTGCTTTCTCTACAGACCATATGTACGGTTAAGGCGTGGGTAGGCCCAACCGAAACGAAGCGATTATTTGTTCCATTACCTGCGGCTGTCTTCTTCCCCGTAACAATACTAGCTTCAATCTCACTTGTGCCGCCTGGATTTAGTTCGATGTTTCCCGATTGGTCAATGGTCATTGCTGTGGTGGTATTACTAATAATAGCTAACTTATTAGAATTAGCTCCCTGTAGTGCAATAGTCCAATCATCTGCCGATCCGTTTTCGGTTAGATTTATGCCAGCAATACCACTAAGTGGTCCGTTTATTCTCATATAGGCATCAGAGGATGTGTCACTTAAATGAAGCAAGCTACTAGGGAGCGTTGTTCCAATTCCAACATTTCCACCACCATCAGGAAGTAAACTTAAGGAACCTGGCCCTCGAAGACGAAGGTTAGTTGTGGATGCCGATGTCGTATGTCCCTTACTGCCTTCTGCTGGAGCATCAGTCTCATATAAATCAAAATGCCAGATGGTGTTATCAGTGACATAAAAAGAATCATTCGAATATCCAAAACCAAGTAGGTTAGCGATATAAAAATCGTTATCATATGTCCTAATCATAACAGGAGTATTTGGCCAATCACTAAAAGCAGCAGGAGAAGCCGGAGTATTACTGAATTTATTGAAACTGATTTCACCCCGTACCTCCACTTCATTATCGGGATTGCTAGTACCCACCCCTAGATTCTTATTGACAACAACATCACCGCTGGCATCGAGAATGAGATCTCCAGACGAAGCTTTGTAGGTTTTGTCAACTGCGAAGGTTGCAGTACTTAAAATAAAAAATAAAAAAATAACATATAGATATTTCATGATTTACCTTTTATTGTCGTTCATAAGTAAAGACACAATACACACTATGGACTGATACATCACCAGGATTATTAGCAGTTATATAAATTTTGGAAGCTGTATTGTCCGCAAATATACCATAAGTTACATTTACTCCATTATCTGATTGGCATACACCATTAGCCTCGGTACTTGAAGTAAAAGCATTTGTAAATGGTACAGTTACTGTAAATTGCGGTGCTCCAGTGCCAGTCGGATCAACATTTGATAACCTTAAGCTGGCATTAACCAAACGACCTACAACAAGATATGTAAATTTACCAATTGTCGGTGTTCCTGTAAGATTTTGGGTATTTTGCACTGTAGAGCCTGAAGATACTCCACTGCAAACATTTCCGATACCGCAGTTACCATCTGTCCTGACAGATAATTCTGTCGTCCCGCTATTTTTCACGTTAAAAATTTCACCAGCAGTGGAATCAATACGTAAAGCAATATTACTCGTACCGCTGTTATTGGTTACTATTTTTAATCCATGACCAGAAGCATCTCCATTTACGAATTGAGCGACATAATTACTAACATCTTTGTCTAGGTGAAGGGGGTAACTTGGGTTCACACCAATTCCTACATATCCATTACCTAAAATAGTCATAAGAGTAGTAACCCAATTTTTTATCTGTAGTACCGTTTCACTGGTTCCGAGAGCAGTATCACCCGTCGTGCCATTATACTTAGATGCTCCAAGAACAACACCTGGAGTTGTATCGGTGGGATCATTTGATCCGATAGTTCCAGTTATATACATTCCACTTATGTCGCTGTCAGAAACGCCAGCTAACCAAGAACCACCATTTGTAGTACTAAAAGGTCTTGCCATAAAATAAGTTGTTGCATTTATTCCAAATCCCGTTCCCATAGGATGGCTTACATCAGTATCGCTAAGAACAAGCATTCCATCTCTAAGGTCAATTTTGTCGTCTGGATTATTAGTGCCGATACCTAAATTCTTATTGACCACGATATCCCCACTAGCATCTAAGATGAGATCTCCAGACGAAGCTTTGTAGGTTTTATCGACTGCGAAAGATATAGTTGTAATTAATAGAAGAATTAGGAGATAAAAATGTTTCATGTGCAGTCCCCTTCTTATTTATATTCATAAATAATGGTGTAGGAAATTTCATTATCGGAGATGTCTTCTAAAGGGCAGAAAACATTAATATACGTTGTAGCACTGACAGAGGAGATGTAGCAGGATTGTCCGGTTGCACTATTTGCATTACCTCCTATGCGTTTTGTTACACCCGCACCTGACGCTTGTTCTGCAGAAGTAAAATTTCCACCCACAGGAATAGGAACAAAGATATCTGTCATGCCAGCGATTGAAGCATTAGCCCGTATTCTACCTGATAGTGTAACCATATTCCCCACTCGAACCCAATTATGTTGCCGTTCGGTTAAGTTTGCGGTTGTAACCACAGCATTATTGCTGGTAGTAGATGGAGTATATGCACCGCTGCAAACATTACCGATTCCACAAGTACTATCTGTTCTTACAGATAGTTCTATTCTACCTCCTGCATTAATGTAAATGCGATCCGCAACATTATTCTCTCCGATTTGTAAACGAGTACCATTGGCGCGGATTGTCCAGCCATCTGTATTAGTACTACTAGCAAAATTAATTCCACCACCATCTGCAGTATAAATTCCCAATTTATCATTAGGCTGTAAATTAGTTGATGAGGATATACCAAGTAATACTTTGTCATTTGCACCGTCTACTGTCATCGTAATACCCGCTGTTCCTGTATCATTAGCGGGTCTACGCTTAAAGTATATTTTACGTGCAGTACTGTCTACGTATGGCTCCATCCAGATTTGACCGTAGGAAGTATTTTCGTTACCATAATTTAAACCTACTTTTAAGGCGAAATCTGTACCACCACCCCCTGTAGTGGCGGACATTAACGCGGGTGTTGCCATATTTCCGATCTGCACACTACCATTAACGTGTAGATTATTCTCCGGTTCACTTATTGCAATTCCAAGATTGGTGTTAACTATGACATCATCACTGGCATCTAAAATGAGATCTCCAGACGATGCTTTGTATGTTTTATCAACTGCATAAAGGGGTGTTGCGAATACAGTAATACACATCAGAAAAAGATAAATGAGTTTCATAATCTTCATCCTTCTTACTAATATTAAATTGCCCGATTTTATCGGGCAATTACACTTAGAATTTCCAGTATCTTAGAATAACGTTTGTACTTCCACCCAATTGAGCAGCAAGAGTAGTTCCTGTTGATATGATTTGAGTAGTAGAACTTTTACAATAAGTACCATGAGGATGGTATTCATAGTTGGTTCCATCACTGACTTTCAATGAAATCTCTGGAACTTCTCCTAGACCGTGTGTAATAGGAAATAGAGCGTCAACATTAGTCGCTGTATCTGAAACTGTAGTTACAGAAGGATCACCTGCAGCTCGTGCAGTTGTTTCTGCATCAATGTTTGCTTGAAGGGTTGTGTCTGCTAAAGATCTAGCTGTTTCTTCTGCATCGATATTCGCTTGCAAAGTCGCATCAGCGTCAGTTCTGGCAGTGATCTCTGCATCTAACTCAGAGGATAATGCTGGAGTTACCCAATCCAAAGTTTTTGCGCCATCAGTCGCCATGACTTGCCCTGTAGCACCGTCGGTGTCGGGTAAGGTCCAAATAACTTCGGCATCAACTTCGGTATCTGGAGCTTTGAATCCTACATGATCTCCACCACCAGTACCTTCTTCAAGTTTTAATTTTCCACCTGTTGCCATGGATTTTCTCCCTTAAAATTAAAATGACTATGTTGTTAATACAAAATAACCCAAACACTGTTTGGTGAAGTCAGTTATGTCAGTTCTTTAAAACCAGCCCTATCGACCATAAAAAATTTATTGCCAATCTCAATAATATCACCAATACTCATACTTGTATGCCATACACCTGAATTTTTAATAAATTGTCTAGCTTCTCCGTTTGGTGACCAAATTTCTCCCTGCATTAACCCAAAGAGTTTATCTTTATCTGTACCTTTGACTGATCCTAATAAAACATGAGTCTTTTCTAGGTTTTCAGTATCAGGTAGACAATCATGCTGTTGACTCCATTTAAATCCCATCCCTAAATCTCTAGTAGATATGGCATACCATATATTAGTTTTGCCTTCTGCAAGGTCTGGAGATATTACTTCGGCATCATTCAGTGACGTATATTGATCTTGACTAAGACTAATATACTTATTTTTTAGTGTTTTAAGATTCATTGATAAGACCTCCTTTTGATTAATCTTATCTATAGAAAAAACCCACTGTTGGTTTTAGATAACAGTGGGTATGAGTATAGAAGGAGAACCTTATTTAGACGTATCAGGCGGAGTTGTCTGAGCGCCTTTTATTGTCTGTTGTAAAATAGCGACAACACTTGCAATTAAGGATTGAAGTGAAGAAACGGAAGCTCCTATTTTGTTCAATTCAATGCTAATATCGCCTGGGGTTGATTGTGCGATCTTCGCTCCCAATTGTGCGGTATCGAGTTGCGCTAATAAACTGGAAATTCCACTATCAGCTTCAGCTTTGAACAATTTAGCTGTAGCAACGGCTTCGACAGGATCTGCATTAGAAAAACTTTCCAAAACTTTTCCTAAGTGTGCCTCTGCTAAAGAATCCACACGACGTGCCACATTTGTGTTGTGTTGAAAGAGAGAGGCCATTGCGAAAGAGCCAGCTTCTCCGATCGTTTTCACATTACCGATAGTAAGAGCATCAACTACTGCAGGATCTACTTTTTCTGCCATAATTTAGTAACTCCTTAGAAAAAAGTAATAATTATTGTTAAAAAGTTAAACGGCTCCATCCACCTAAATGAATGGAACCAAAGCGAAACCAAAACTTATTTTCTCCCTCCTCCATGAGGAAGACAAACTCCCTTCCCAGCTAGGATTACTTGGAAGTATTAGGTGGAGTTGTCTGAGCGCCCTTAACTGTTTGTTGGAGAATCGCGACGAGTCCGCCAATCAAACCTTGTAAAGAAGCAACGGAAGCACCGAGTTGGCTGATTTGAACAGCAACGTCACCTGGCGTAGACTGGGCAATTTTTGCGCCAATCTGACCTGATCCAAGTTGTGCTAAAATAGAGCTAATACCGCTATCGGATTCGCCCTTGAACAATTTTGCGGAAGCTACAGCTTCGATCGGATCAACAGATGCGAAGTTATTTAGGACTTTACCCAAATGAGCTTCAGCAAGTGAATCCAACCGACGAGCGTGGTTGACTTGGTGTTGAAAAAGAGAAGCCATTCCAAAAGATGCAGCTTCGCCTACAGTTTTTACGTTCCCGATGGTAAGAGCATCGACAACTTGTGGATCTACTTTTTCTGCCATTTAAAATACTCCTTTAAAGTAACGACAGTTAAAGAGAGCCTTATCTACAGAATTGGAGATAAGGCACATGGGCTTACCCCCACTACTTCTTACAACATAGAAGTATTAGGTGGTGTTGTTTGAGCGCCCTTGATTGTCTGTTGGAGAATTGCGACCAATCCACCAATCATCCCCTGTAGAGAAGCTACAGAAGCACCGAGCTTGCTGATCTCAACAGAAACATCGCCTGGTGTAGACTGGGCAACTTTTGCGCCAATCTGACCTGATGCTAATTGAGCTAAGATCGAGCTGATACCACTGTCTGACTCGCCTTTGAATAGCTTGGCTGTTGCGACTGCTTCTGCAGGATCTACGGATGCAAAGTTGTTTAGAACTTTGCCGAGATGTGCTTCAGCAAGCGAATCCAACCTACGAGCGTGGTTGACCTGATGTTGAAAAAGAGAAGCCATCGCAAAGGAGGCTGCCTCACCGACGGTTTTGACGTTTCCAATCGTCAGCGCGTCTTTGACTTGTGCATCTACTGCGTCTGCCATATTAAACTCCTTTAAACTTAGAAAATACCCGAAGATCGCACCACGCTATCCTCGGCTTACAAACACTTCTGTATTTAATCTTAGGAACAAGCTGCCTACTTTTATTAAGTCAAAATAGCGTACAGATTTGTTGTTTAGTCTCTATTGTTTAATCTTAGCTGTGTCTCTGTGGTTTATTCATTGGCGAATTCAACTGAAGTGAACCCTTTGTAACGGTTTTTGATATAGGCAAGAAGATTTATCTTGTTTCCTTGAAAAAGATCTTCCGCACCTGCCATACGTTGGTAATCAGGACGTGTACGCATAGACATATTAGGATCTTCAAGCTGACTTCGCGATACACGGATGATACCTTTTCTTCCGTGTGTTTGTTCTGTTTGAATAGACCAGATAGGTAGAACACCACTCTCGTTGAAATGCTCTAAAGGCTTGAGCGCAACAATATAGGTAGCATATACAGCTTCTTTGAAAGACGCTTTGGTATATTTTTTGGGTAACCGCCCTTTGTATTTCTTTTTAGCTTTTTGAAACAAAAAGTTTACTCTTCTCCATTCCAAGGCAGTAAATTGAGATATTTTTTTACCTGTTTGTTTTGCAACTTGTTTCTTCTTATATTCCCAGATTTTCTCATCTTTTTTGGTTTTAACGACACCTGCTGGCATAACGATTCTCACATAAAAAATTCACGTTATTAACTAATCTTAGGGATATCTATTTCTTCGTCCTTTTTATTTCTTAATCGCAAAACAATGAGATTTAAAAAATTACAAAATTCTCTGTTGTACATAATTAAGTCATGAGTGCAATTAAACTCTGTATGGTGGTACACCATTAAAGAACAGCGAAGGTGATTAAGATATTTCACTGTAGGAACATCAAGCCAGATCTCATCGAACGTACAGTCTGCCTTTTTGAATCGTTGTAAGATATTAATATTAATACTTAGAATGTCGTGGATCTCGATTAGTTTCTTAATTGGTTTTAGATTTTCGGCTTTTCTGATCAGTGCGAAAGTATCACGAACTAAGTTTTCCATAAGAGATTGTTCGTCATGTATTTTGATGACTTGTTTTTGTTGCATGGTGTTCTCCCTTTATAAAAAAGAAGTAACTCAACCACTCAACTTCGATTGCTCCCTATCTGACAAATTTTAAACAAATCCCTCCATTCCCTATCCCATAGCCATGCGGAAGGACTTCTTAGTTGTTTGCTGTAATTTCTTTGATCTTTAAAATAAGAATAAACTAAATTTAGGGTAGTACGAAAGGACATTTTTATAACCAATTGAAGTGTAAAAGATTATTCGCTGTTTAGTTTAAAGTCACATATCTTTGTTTGGCACTTCATCAACAGTAGTTTTAGGTCTACCCCAATTGGGAGGAGGAACTACTGTAAAGCCAAGCCCTTCAATGGCATGGAGCTGATTACGTAATGTCCGAAGAGATATTTTCAACTCTTTTGCAGTGTGCGTCCTATTTCCACCTCGTCGTTCTAGGACTGAAGTAATAATAGCAGCGATAAAATCGTGCAGAGTAGTGTTTGGGAATTGCTTCAACATAGCTACTAACTCTGGATTAAACTGTCTACTAGGGATCATAATAGTAACCCCCATGTGAAAATTTAAAAGAGAAGATAGTATCTAGTTTTAGTATAGCATAGATTTATACTCTTTCGAGTTTAGTAAATTTTTATGTAAGATTACAATACTTTACGTTATATTTGTTTTGCACATATGCTGCCAGTTTTAGATTTCTGAGCGATCTTGATTTACTAAAATCATCTAGCTCCTCACGAGTACTTCGGATTGTTAGCAATAACTTTTCCGCTATTCTATGTGGAAGAGATCCAGCTCCAGATTCTGGAATGACCACTTTAATTTGGCGCATAAGATCTTCTGCTGCTTTCAGGTGATCTTCTAATTCTTTATTTGCTTTTTGTATATCATCTAAGGTTTTAATTTCTGCGGCCATGAGTTTGTCTCCATGTTGAATTTCTCATTTAATCTTTAGCTTGATCTCCGCTGCAATTTTTTGCCAAGCAGTAATGCCATTTTTTCTATAATCTTGGACGTTTGGAGATGATATGTTTCCGATTTTCTTCAAAGCGTGATTAAAATTGTCCTCGGTTAATTTGTAAAAATTCACATAGGGGAGATCTAAACAGTTGCAGAGAGATGAAAACTTATCATGAGACGATATTGTTAAACATGGAGTTTGACAGAGAATACTATAAACAAGTCCATGAAATCGTTGGGCAATAACGAATTCGGATTCTTGGATGACGGCTCGTAAATCCATTTCAGATTGTTCTTCTAAAATCCATTCATATCGATGCGGATGATCAGATCGAGCGATGACTGCCGACGCGATCTTTCTATCGTCAACTCTAGGATTGATACACATAGGAAAAAACTTTATCTTATATTCAAGAGATAGTTTATCGAGAATTAAAGAAAATTCTTTTATAAACCTATGATATGCTTCTGATTTCCACTCAGCGACTTTACTTCCTAAAGGAGAAACAAAGTCGTTCAAAAAAATAACAATCTGTTTTTTCTTTTTGATTGGAAGTGGTTCGAGATCTTTTCTTGCAAAAACAAGATCAGGTAATACATGTGCTTTAGGCCAAAGATGCGCTGCTGTGCTGTCTCTGAAAACGATCATCTCAGCACGTTCCATCGCAGCCCGAACCGAATCGGACGGATTTTTCGCACTCCCAACACCTATAAAAGCAATTGGTATCTTAACAAGATCGAGTTTGGAAATTTTTTGCTCTAGGAAACTCCCACCGCCAACCCATAAGCTATCATAGAGTTCATTTACATTGGGGGGGATATTCCCTGTAAACGTAAAATCAATATTTGGCCATAGTTCTTTGAAACTCAATTTAAAGGCTTCGTCACCCAAATTATGCTGCCCATACCAGCCGTAAACTAAAACTTTTTTCACTTTGGATCTCCTCAAAGTAAAATAGCTTAAGAATCAGACGCTGTAATTCTGGGTAATCGTATGGAAGATCAATTCTATTTATTTGATCTGATCGGAAAGGTTCTCTTTTAAGTATAACTTAATTCGGGATTAAATTCTATGTGTGGTTAATAATCATCATATTCAGGTAAGCTGTCATCTTGCCACTCGCCATCCTTGTCCGTCCAATCTACAGAACAAACCGTAGTTTTATATGAGCCTGGGTGTACGACGATCTCTCGTGATTCTTTAAATGTGCCAGTTTTGTAATGGAACAGATCTAAAACCTCCTGAGAAATCTGATCTGTGTCGAGAAGAACAGACTTAGGACTAACTTCCATTCTCATAACAATATGCAACCCGTCTGGATCTGCTGATTTCGCATAACCATGTGCTGCCTCATAGCTAGTAGCCCAAGAACTAAAATAGTTGTCCTTGTAAGTGATAACATCCCCAGCCGCTGGGACAGTTGATGTCATTTTATTCGGTGCCAATTCATAATCTTTTTCCGACGGCCAATACAATCCTCGATAAACAGTTACAGAACTTCTAGGACGAAATGGTTTTAATTCTTCGATAACTTGAGGTGATGCCTTTCGTTTCGCCTCGTAATAGCGGTGTATATTGGTATCATCGAAAAAATTATCCATCCACTTAAGTGTTTCAGGTTTGAAAACACCCGATGATATTATAGAATACTTTGTATTTATTTTATTCTTAAAATTCATATTGATCTCTTTCTAAAGACAACTTCGAATGAATAATCGATTACGATACCTGTGTTGTGTACAAGTTCGAGATTTCCTACGGCATCAGCACACTGAAGCACCCAATCTAAATTAAAATTTTCATTTTTATGCGCAGTATTTCCAATCAAACCCTTAGCAGCACAATCGGCCCGATAGACTTGCTCGTCAGGTAGATATAAAATTAAATAACCACCTACTTTAAGTACTCGTGACCACTCAGTTAATACAGAAGTTGTATCTTCAAAATCCTCTAAAAGATGAGATGAAAAAACATAATCCAACACTTCATCTTTAAACCAATAGAGGTTAGCAGCATCCCCGCCCAATTGTACAGGATCATATCCTGTCTTCGCGTATGGTTTTGGTAAATCAACTCCGATAGCACTAGGAATAATTTTATCTCCACCAAAACCAAGATCCACTCCATAACCTATACAGTATTTGGTGAGAGACGCTCTCGCTTTATCTGTTTCCGATCTATACGCCATTTGCTTCCTTTATATGGTATACTTAAAGTATGTGGAAAATCTTTAGTATAATCTTGCTTACCTCAATGGCGGAGCATAGGCCATCGATTTTAGACTCCATGCCTACGATTCTCCCCGTTCAAGGCACCATATCATCTGACTATGGCTGGCGTATTTCCCCCATTACAAATAAAAAAGGATTTCATGTCGGAATCGATATCGTGGCACCTCTCGGAGATCCTATATTCGCTCCTGCGGACGGTACTGTTCTTCGCGTAGGAAGTAAAGAACGATTGGGTAACTATGTCATTATATCTCACGAAGGAAATGTAACAACTAAGTACGGACATTTGGATGAGATCTTTGTGGAAGAAGGAGAAGAAGTAAAAAAAGGAAATCAAATAGCTTCAGTTGGAATGTCAGGAACATCCACAGGAGCCCACCTTCATTATGAGATACTTGTGGAAGGCCGTAATGTAGATCCTTTATCTTTTGTCCTATTTTAAGTTTAGATTGTGTTTCTTATAACTATACTGTATACAATTCCAAAATTTAATTTGGAGTTGTATTATGCTTAAAAATGTTCTTGTTTTGTTGGTTTGGTGCCGAGTGGAGCCTGTTATACCTAATGGAGATGACTATGTAGTAAGATCAAGTAAGATACAAAGTGCTTGCGAACAAGCATTGAATAAGTGTGAAGATCATTATCAATACTGTAGAATATTGGGATGCGGTACAGATGGTGACGATCTGTTTATCGAAAAGTGCGATTTAATATAAAAGATCTAAGGTACTTTTTACCCACCACTCACCGTAAGTAGTAATATTCAAACCGAATTGATCGTTCTTTTCAAACCGCAGATTTTCTAATTCGATCGGCTCTTGTTGATCTAAAAATTTCCTCCCAGCTACAAGCTCGTCTTTGTGAAACTTCAAAGTATTGTCCACTCTGGCTGGTACGGCAGTTTGGTTCTTCCCCGGAAGAAAGATCACCCCATTCTGAATGATCTGAATGAAGTTAACCCAATTAACATTTCTACATCGATCGTTACCATATTCCAAAGCTTCTGGAGTAATCAGCCATAATGTATGTGCTCCAAGAGCTGTATGCTCTCTCATACGTCTTAGAATCGATTTAATTGGAATTCGTGTGTGCTGGATTTCAATAGCGACTAAGTGATCTCCAATCTCTGTCAAAACATCCGTGCGTGTCCGTCCCATACCTTTCTCCACTTCAGCATAAGTATCCGCTTGGATAATATCCCAATAGAGATCTGATTTGAAGTCTTTGTGGATGTAGGATTCTGGCATGATTGACTCAAATAAAATAAATTGTATCTATTTGAATCTTTGCTATCCTAATAAATATCCTTAATATAGGAATTTAAACGTATTACTCAGTTAATCCCAAAACTCGTATATGAGTTTTGGGAATTTTAATCCTTCCAATCATCTTTCCTATGATACAAAATTTGTCCTATAAGAATAAGAACAGGAATAGTAGTCGCGATCTGTTTTACTATAAATACAACTGAGCCATCGATGTATGCTTGCCAGGTAAGTATACCAAACCCAAGAGCTAATAAAATATGATACGGTAAAGAAAGATCTCGGACCTCCTTATGTACATGGATTTTCCATATCTGGAACCAATAGCTCGCAGCTAATAGCGCAATGGCTATCCAAGAAATTAGCATAAACCCTCCGGTTAAATATTATCTGTTTTTTCAATAACCGAAGTGGTATTTGCATCCTTATCTTTTGATGCGGCCCAATGACCGTTAGCTGTGACACCTGCTTTAGCGCCAATATAAATACCAAGCAGAGTAGGAAGGAGAGTGGATACGTCTGTGTTTCTTGTGAATGCTAAAACTAAAGAGCCTACAATTGAGATCAGAGCCAAAATGAACGTGGCGTAAGGTTTTAATAGCATAGACTCCTCCTTTGTATAAATAGAGTAAGTCGCATGTATCTATTTTAAGTATAGCATAAAAGCTAAAAAGTCTCCAAATCCCTAAAAATAGTCACACCTAAAAAACTGTCTGATTTTTGTGCTTAAAAATACCAATAAAATCAGTAATTAAAAATTCACTAAAAATAGTTCTAAAGTTTTTTAGCAATCTGCCGTTAAGTATAATAGGTGGCAACGATAACACCAAAGGAGTTAAGATGAGATTTCGAGATAAAAAACAGCATGTTAAGAAACCAGAGCCGAACTTTTCAGAAAATCTAGATAAATTCGGTAACTTAATCCTTACTGCTACTTGGAATGGACACAGTCTTCAGAAGCACGTTGCTACTCAAGTACAGCTAATCAAAGCCAAGAAAGAAATGATCAATCAATTAGCGAGGGGTAAATATGCAATTTAATAATGGTGACACAGTCGAAGTTTACGGTAGCATCCTGCCAGCCTTGGTTTGATCATCTCGAATGTGAAGCAAGCCCTGAGAATCTTCATTGTGACGGTGAGATCTCTCATTCTCAAGCGATGAGAAAGCTGGCAGAAATCAAGAGGGCTTGGAAAGAACTCGAAAAGATCCAAGGTAAAAAACAAGACGGTCACCTTTAAACCACAATAACCCGATATAGGGTTCTTATCCTGAGATCCTTCCATTAAAGATCCGAATTCGTGGTCTTATGGAGTTAAGGTAGAAAATATCGAGTGATATTTCTCTTAACTAGTTTGGCTCCTTCCTTCAAATTATTATCCGTCCATGTCGAAGGATCAGAACTTGTCCAAGTCTGAAAAGCAGCAGATGATTCTCTGTGGTTACTAAAATTCCAATTCACCCAACTGATTTTATGCTCTCTCATAAAGTTTAACCATCTAACCGATTGATCTATATAAGGCCCACCATCTCCGCTGGTGCTGCTTGTACCCCACTCAGAAACAAAGATAGAGATACCCTTAGAGAGCATTCTAAGAACGTTGGCTCGCTGCCCATCCCCATCATGGTTACCGTAGAAATGAAGCGCATAGCTAATGTTAGGGAACGATAAGAGATTGTTTTCCACAGCAGTAATGTTAGATGACCACGTTGGAGTTCCTACGATCACAATGCTGTCAGGATTGGATTGGCGGATAAGTGGAATGACCTGCTCGGCATATGGTTTGATCTGACCTTCCCAACCTACTCCCCACCCATTAGGCTCATTGCAAATCTCAAATATGATATTAGGAGTGTATGGATATGCGTCTGATATCTCCTTAAAGAATTCTTTGGCTTCATTGACATACTGCATCGGATTTCCGTCACTAAGAATATGCCAATCAACAATGACATACACACCAAGATCCAATGCGGAATTTATAATCTCGTATACTTTGTTTTTAACGGATCTATTGCTAATATAACCACCTTCGTTTGTATACATAGCGGCACGAATAACAGTCGCTCCCCAATCATCTCTTAAGTACTGGATAGCTTCTTTTGTGTAGAAATGTCCAAACCACTGTAAGCCATGAGAACCAATTCCTGTCAGTTGAATCCGTTGTCCTGAGTCATTTTCGATATACCCATTCTTCACAGACAAGTACCCAAATTTTTCTACAACAGTTCTGGAATAAGCAAAAGTAGAGCAAAGAATTAATAATATAAGACACATAAGTTTTCTCATTGTTTTCTCCTCGTTTTTAATTTTAATGTATGAACATTATTTTACCTTAGTTACTCGTTGTGCTAATATTTATTAATTTTAAGGTCGGCAAATCTATCTTTGACAAATAAAATGGAATACCGTAAGATTGGAACTTAACCTTTGAGTACAAGGTCATGATGATATATTTAGTTTGTAAACCCGTCCCATTTAAAAGCTTTTTTAAGCCATGGGGGAACTATATGTTCTAGGGGTAGATGGAATTGTGGAGAAGATAAACGCCTAGAACGAAAGTTCTGGGCGTTTTGTTTATCGGGGTGTAGCGCAGTCTGGTAGCGCACCTGCTTTGGGAGCAGGATGTCGCTGGTTCGAGTCCAGTCACCCCGACCA
>Ga0180434_10000366_pt1 | contig 66748 bp, 41 predicted proteins | sample SS_ome_7_FD_132453 | JGI IMG/M metagenome (GOLD analysis project Ga0180434, IMG submission 132453) | Hypersaline lake sediment archaeal communities from the Salton Sea, California, USA - SS_1_D_2 metaG | ecosystem: Environmental > Aquatic > Non-marine Saline and Alkaline > Hypersaline >...
ACACTACCATGCCATGCGGGATGTGTTGTGCAGAAGGCTGGACCGCCTCGATCGCATCTTCGCGTACCAGAAACCCAAAGGATCCTATCTCATGTTTCCGAGAATCAAACTCGAGCAGGGCAAGGATTCACTCACCTTTGCAAAGCGGCTTCTCACAGAAGCTCGTGTGTCTACGACGCCCGGCGTCGCTTTTAAAAGCGAATCCCATGTGCGAATGTCGTTCTGCGTTCCTGAAGAGACCATCAACAAGGCGTTTGACAGAATGGAAAATTATTTGTAGGGAGCATTTCTGTACGTCCAGAGAATCAAAGGTGTCCAGTACTTTTTACGCATAATTTGGAGCCGTGTTTTCGATGGCTTGGTTGTGTTGTGCGAGATGGTGTGGTATGCTGGTTTACATGATGGCCGTGGATAGAAAGGGAACCATTGAGGCAGGCTGACGACATTCCGATGGCCCCAAGCCAGCGTGAAGCGCTGAGCGAAATCAAGCGAAGGCTGCCGACGAAGTTCGATATTCGGGCCCTGGTGCTGTACGGGTCCTTTGCTCGCGGGCAGGCGGACGAGGAATCCGATGTCGATTTGCTTGTGGTCACGGCACGGGCCTTGACCCGCTTTGAGCGCCACGAGATCACCGATATCGTCTTCGAAGTGAACCTTCAGTACGATACGAACTTCAGTACGCTGGTCGTCGATCTCATGTCTTGGGAAACCGGCATGTTTTCCGTCCTACCGTTACGAGATGAGATCATCCGGGACGGGATCGCGATATGACGGCGAAGTATGGACGCTCGGAGATGGTTCGGTATTGGTGGTCCAAGGCTTTGGACAGCCTGGCTAGTCCCTGTTTTCATCGAAGTGTTCGCATTTTCGTATAGCTGTCAAGAATTTGGAGCCGCGTTTTATGGAATCAGCTTTGAGTCCGGTTAACCATGATCGCACTGAAGGTAAGAGGATTGCTTTTGTGATGCTTTTGGCCTTTTTTCTTGTGCCGGTGGCCTGGCCACAAGTTGTGTGTGAAAGTCACACGCCGCAGGCGGAGAAGGTGTTGGGCTATCTTAAAGGGTTGGGAAACGGCCGCTATATGTTCGGGCAAATGGCCACCTGGGTGCATAATGAAAATCCGGATATGGACCATCGTACCAACTGGCTCAGGAAAGTGTACGACCATACGGGGAAAATGCCCCGCTATGGTTGCGTCACATACGATTTTCACGATGATCCCTTCCCCGATTCGGCGTGGAATAACGGCGTTAAGGAAATGTGGGATCGCGGCTTGATTGTGGGCGTATTTACGTTTTACGCCAATCCGGCGGGCCGCTCGTGGAACGATCCGGTTGATATCGATTTGATACTTGCCGAAGACGATAATCCGACCAAGAAGAACTTCTATAAGCAGATGGACAGGATGGCCGCGAACATGCGGTGGTTGAAGGAGCGGGGGATACCCGTTGTCTATACCCCGTTTGTGGAAAGTGACGACAGGAACAAATGGCACGCCAAGCAGGGGCCGGAAAACATCATCAAGCTCTATCGCCTGGTTCACGACTACTTTACCGATGACAAGGGCCTCGACAATATCATCTGGGCCTATCATACCACCGCCAATCACGGTGCGCTGCAAAAATATTATCCGGGCGATGCCTACGTGGATGTTTTGGGAAAGTCAGCCTACGGCACCGGTTTGCATTTCTCCGAGTACCGCTGGGCGGTCGAAAAGAAAAAAACGGCTGGAAAGGTGATCTGGTGGTCGGAACTGGGAATTCGGGGTCGGTCGGATCCGCCGAGGGATTGCCTGGACGTGGTCAGAAAGCTCCAGAGCAGCTATCCCGAACTGGCGGGATTTGTCTTCTGGAGCGACGATGGGCATTACAATGTGATCGGCAACGAAAACGGAGCCGAGCTTATGGCACATCCCAGAATTGTCACCCTGGAATAAACTGTCAACATTGCGGTCTTGAAAATTGTTTTGCATTGTCGGAAGAATTTAGGGGGGCCGGCATATTTTTAGCTGAGTGATATTTCTAACAAATCATCTGAAAACGACAAGACGGGTCATCCAAGAACTTCTGAACCACAGTTGATATGCCTTCGGTCCAGGCGTATTATGATTCTTCTGATGGCTGGAAGGGCAAAAGGACGAATATATGAAGAACAGAACTGTGGTGCTCATCGCTGTATGTTTTTGCCTGCTTAATGCCGCTGCCGGCACGGCCTCCGATCTCAAAATGTGGTACGACAAGCCCGCCGGCGACTGGATGCGTGAAGCACTGCCGATTGGAAATGGCCGCCTCGGGTGCATCATCTTTGGCGGCAGGACCAGAGAACACATTCAGTTCAATGAAGACAGTCTGTGGATAGGCGATGAAAGTGACACCGGCGCATACCAGGCATTCGGCGACCTCTTCATTGTACTCGGCGACTCAGCTTCTCCTGCCGTGCAAACTCATAGCAGCGGCCGACAGGCGACCGGCCAATACAGGCGCGAATTGGACCTGGCCAGGGGCGTTCACACCATAACGTACGAAGACAAAGGCATTCATTTCAAGCGTGAGTACTTCGCCAGTTATCCGGATCAGGTGCTGGTATTCCGTCTGACGGCGGACAAAAAGGGAATGTATTCGGGAACCGTTACCCTCACCGATATGCACGAAGGTCATATATCCATAGAAGGCAATAAGATGACCTCAAAAGGATCGCTTGCAGGCTATACGTACGGGAAGGGCAGCAATTCCGGCAAGAAAAACATCGAATACAACATAGCCCTCAGCTACGAAGCGCAGGTGCTCATCCTGAACGACGGTGGATCGGTCACGGCTTCCGACGGCAAGATTACTTTCGAGCAGGCTGACAGCCTGACTATACTGCTTGTCGCCGACACCGATTACCTGAACCAGAGGGGTAAGGGCTGGAAAGGTAAACACCCACACAACAAACTCGAACGACAACTGAACTCTGCCGCAAGCAAATCCTACGACGAGCTTCGCAAGGCCCACATCGCGGACTACAAGAGCCTGTTCGACAGGTGTGTTCTCGATGTCGGCTCCTCGACCGCACAGCGGAAGAAGCTGCCCACCGACCAGCGTCTTGCCGCATACAAGGCGGACGGGTCGGACCCCGATCTTGAGGAGATGGTCTTCCAATACGCTCGTTATCTCATGATCTCGAGCTCACGGCCCGGCGCACTGCCGGCGAATCTCCAGGGGCTGTGGAACATGAGCAACACCCCTCCATGGCGATCCGATTATCACACTGATGTCAACATCGAGATGAACTACTGGTTCACCGACCACGCGAACCTGTGCGAGTGCTTCGGCCCCCTCGCCGAATGGGTCCATTCAATTCGCGAGGTCCGCAAGGACGAAACGAAGGCGACATTCGGCACCAGAGGCTGGCTCACACATGCGGAAAACGGTGTGTTTGGGGGATCCACGTGGAAATGGTCGAAGGGTGATGCGGCCTGGGTCGCGCAGAACCTCTGGGACCATTATGCCTATACAGGTGACCAGCAGTACCTGGAAACACGTGCATACCCGGTAATAAAAGAGCTGTGCGAGTTCTGGGAGGACCATCTCAAGGCACTTCCGGATGGGACCCTGGTCTCTCCCGACGGGTTCTCTCCCGAGCACGGTCCGCACGAAGACGGCGTTTCTTTCGACCAGCAGCTCGTATGGGACCTCTTCACAAATTTCATCGAGGCTTCGGACATACTCGGCAAAGATGAAGCATTCAGGAAGAAAATAGCCTCGATGAAATCACGGCTGCTCGGGCCCAGAATAGGCAGATAAGGACAGCTCCAGGAATGGATGGTCGACAGGGACGATCCCAGGGACGAGCATCGTCATCTATCCCACATGATAGCAGTTCATCCCGGCCGCCAGATATCCCCAGTAGAAACACCGGAACTTGCGGAAGCAGCAAAGGTTTCGATGAACGCGCGTGGTGACGGCTCGACCGGCTGGAGCAGGGCATGGAAGGTCTCGATACGGGCCAGACTCCACGACGGGGACCGCGCCTACAGCATCCTGAAAGGGATGCTCCAGGCTAAGTTCGCGAGCAACCTGTTCGACATGCATCCACCATTTCAGATCGACGGGAACTTTGGATACGCCGCCGGTGTCTGCGAGATGATCGTCCAGTCCCACATCGGCGATGTTCATTTGCTGCCGGCATTGCCCTCAGCGTGGTCGACGGGCAGCGTGAAGGGTATTCGGGCCCGTAAGGGCTTTGTGCTGAACATGGAATGGAAGGACGCCAGGCTCCGGAGATGTACTCTGTTATCAGAACTGGGGGCCCCATGCAGGCTCCGTACACAGCAGCCGGTTACGGTCTCCTGCGAAGGCAAATCTGTCAAGACCACACCGATATCAGACTTCGTGCTCGAATTCGAGACATCGAAGAGTAGCACCTATGAAATAGTGGTGAGGTAAGCGGATCGACCTGTCTTTTCGCGCCAGTAGCTGATCTTTGTGGTGTACGGATGACGTCAGCGTCACATCGCGCGAGGCCCGGTTCGTAGCGATTTCAGGCACGATCAACAACCGTGTAGCAAAAGCATGCTCACCCGTCTGATGAAAACCATACGCACCATTTGTTCCGATCCAGCCGGTTCACAACTCTGAGCGACGCAGGATACCTCCTGGCCGGGACTGGCCGGTTTGGACACTCGACGACGGATCAAATTGACGCGCCACTGGTCGCCCGGCTGCGGGTGATTTCCGATGATGGAGAAGGCAATACGCAACTCAACCGTCCACCGGCCCGCGGCTTGGGTTGTGCCTGCCTGCCAATCACCTTTTGCGCCAATTTTCTGGTCGGCGCGGGATGCCGTTTTTCGCCCAGACGGCGTCACTGAAAAACGCCACCAATCGGGCGGATTGCTCGGCTTTGCGAGAACGACCGTGAAAGCATCTTCCGGCGGTAGTTCGACTCCCGCTACGTCGAACCGGCTCGCCGGACGGACGCCCTCGTCTTCGAGCATGTCCGCGTAGACGTAAAGCACATCTTCATCCCACAGCAACCGCGCCCGCGTATCGAAACGGGCAAGCTGCCGTCCCCTGCGCGTAGTGAAGAACTCGATGGCCTGTGCGTGGGACCACTGTCGCTCCCGCGTTCTTCCATCGATTCTCACGGACCCGTCCGGTTCGACCGGCGCTGCCAGAATTTGTCTATCGGCGAGAATCGGCTCCAGATGCGAGGGAATTGTGCCGACAATTGACTCTTGCCGGATTTGCTCACGGACTTTCCGGAGCCGCGCCGATTGTGCCGAGAAATCATAGTTCGCCAGCACCTTTCCGGCGCCGGCCCTCGTGGCGTGCGTCAGGAACCGGCGGGCAATCGGCTCTGAAGCGAAACGCTTTTTCGCGCGATCGACGACATCGAGAATTTCCGGCAGCCGTGAGATAGTCTTGTCAAGATTGTCCAGGGACTCATCGTATCGGCCCTCATCGGCCAGCCGGTGCGAACGCAGCACAGCAGCTTCAATGGCCCCCTTGGCGGCCCCCAGACTCACGAAATAGTCAAGGTACAGCAGAGAACGATAGCCGTATTCCTGCTTTATGTCGCCGTACACGCCGGATGGCTTGCCTACTTCCAACCCGGCCAGCAGTGTGTTGAGGCGAGCGAGCGCCTCTTCGAGGTATTTTGCTTGCTCTTCGAAGTACTTGTAGGGGTCATCGAAACGCTCGCCGCTCAGTCCGGCTACGGCCCCCGGTTCTGTAATATAAGGAAGTGACACGTTGTGGCGCAGCAGATACATCAAAGGGTCCGCGGAACGGCCCCACAAACGTCTGGCGATTCGCGGAATAAGCGAATCATGCTGGTATGGCGTGATCTGGCGCCCGGCGATGCTGTAGAACCGTTTGCTGATGTGGAAGGCCGGCCCCGCATCGGGTTGCTTTAGGCTCCACGCATATTCCGCATTCGCAGCGACATCGACCTCGTGGAGTTGAAAACCGTGATATGCCCGCATCCCAAATGAGAAGAGCAAGTCTCGCGGCTCATCGCGCCACCAGGTCTTCAGGAATCGGCACTGAGGTTTCCACAGGCCTTTCCAACCACGATTGCGGCCCAGATAGTACCAGATATCAACCGGATGTCCCCGCCACAGGTTGCAGACGCCGTCGAACTCGGGTCGTCCCCCTTCGCGGAAGGTGACCAGAATCTCTGGCGGCAGTCCTTTGGCAATGCGCCGATGGTAGGCCGCTCGCTCTTCAACAATCCGTGCGATCTGCTGCTCCCGCGAGATCGTTCGCAGATGATGCACGCCCGGCATGTATTGGGTGTACTGCACAGGGTCGTCAACGAAGCCGTCAACGGTCCACTGAAAATGATAGGGCTGAATGACCGCCTCGAACAGACATTCAGGATGGGCCTCATGAAGCGTTTTATAGTAGAGCCGCATTTGATCGATGACAGCCTTGGCGTGGTCGTCGCCATATTCGGCACGGCACCGCTCGCAGCGTTGGCTCCACCGTTCGGGATCGAGAAGTCCCCCCGTGTCTACCACGTGCAGCACTTGGCAACTCAGATTCAAGCGCCGGGCCAGTTCGGCCATGTCCCGCGCCTTTTGGCGATGCGCTTCGTGCGCTGTCCAGCAGTGCCATGCGTCTCGGCGCACGATGCAATCGGTCCACTGCTCCGGCTCAATGTAATCGTTGATCGCGGTACCGGAAATCATGCGCAGGCGAATTCCGTAACGCCGGGCGAAATCGCTTGCCTGACGATATACAGGCAGCCTGGGGTCTTGCAGCCCCTGCCACAGTCCTCGCATGTTGGTAAAATTGACCTTGTTCTGCGCCAAATAGCGGATGTAAGGTCCGTATTCCTCTTCGTAAGCCTTCTTTCTCTGTTCCGGATTCTCAATGCGCGCGGGACTGCGGTCGAGGATTTCTACACAACCGAAACAGCGCTGCTTGAACGCAGGCCAATCGCGGACGCTAGCGCATAGAAGCGCGGGCGAGCCCGTTGCAGCCTCACCGCGCTGAATCAGTTGGCGCAGGGTCATGCAGGCATACAAGACGCCCAACTCGTCACAACCCAGCGCAAGCACGATCGTTCTTCCATCTCGCTCGATGCATCGAATAGCATAGCCTTGCTCGCCCGGCCTGTCAGGACCGATGTCCGCCGCTTGCACATAAGGCACGGCCAGCGAGTCAGTACATTGAGCAACCAGGATCAGATTTTTCTTTACTATCTTGGAAAGCACCGGAAGCGGCCTGCCGCCAAGCATGGTGATACGGTCATTGATCTCGTCAACACCGGTTTGGATCGGTTGCCTCTGCTCCGGGGCGACGATATACCAGCCATTAAGTGGAAACTGTTTTGTCGACAGTGTGATTTCTTGTGGCGTCGGAACAAGGTCGATCCGATCCGCAGCCTCGTAGCCATGAAGATTATGGTTTGAGGCCGGGAACCCGACACCGCTTATAGCAATGAGCAGCATTGCACCGAGCAGCCACACGCGCGGCTTGTGGTTGAGCCTTCTTGCTCGCATGGAATTGTCCTTTCCGCAACACGTTTCCTTTTCAGCAAGACCACAAGTAACCTTTCTAATGAAGCTCAAGGATTCTTGTTAGGAAGTTTTTCATGGGCTTTGCGTTTCGATGTGAGAACATTCGTCGCAGAGTACTTCTATTCGTTCTTGTGGGAGACTCCCACGGTGTTTTGCCCCGACACGGCCGGCTGTTTTAGTCTCGCAAGCTCGTAAGTGTCATTGGCAATAGCAGCTTGCTCATTTGTGGGAATCACGAAGACCTTGACTCGACTGTCCTCGGTGCTAATTACAGCCTCGCTTGCTGTTGCAGCTCGATTTACCACCGGGTCAAGCTCCACGCCTATTTGCGTTAGGCCGCCACATATCTGGCGACGCAAAAGCACGGCGTTCTCTCCGATTCCCCCGGTGAAGACTATAGCATCAACAACGCCCAACACAGCAGCGTACGCGCCGATGTACTTCTTAATCCGATAGCAGAAAACATCAATGGCCAGCTTTGCTCGATCATCACCTCTCTCTGCAAGTTCCACAAGGTTTCGCACATCGTTTGAGACGCCCGATATTCCAAATAGACCGCTTTTTTTGTTGCACAACATTTTCAGTGCATTTACGTCGTAGCCCTTGCCCCCAAGATAAAAAAGTATCGCCGGGTCAAGGTCGCCGCAACGCGTTCCCATTGGCACGCCTTCCAGAGGTGTAAAGCCCATGGAAGTGTCGATCGACCTGCCTTTTTCTACAGCGGTGACTGAACAGCCGTTTCCAAGATGGCACGTAATTGCGTTGATGTCATATTTTGCTCTACCCATTATGGCAGCAGCACGCCGGCTCACATATCTGTGGGAGATGCCATGGAAGCCGTACCTGCGAATATGGTACCTTTCGTAAAGCTCATACGGCAGCGCATACATGTAGGCAACTTTGGGAATGGTGGCATGAAAGGCCGTATCGAAGCAGGCTACCTGCCGTACATCGGGAAGTCTGCGCTGCACCGCCCGGATGCACGCAAGGTTAGGAGGATTGTGCAGCGGAGCAAGGTCCGCGAATTTCTCGATAGACATGATTACCGTTTCATCAATAATGACAGAGCCGGTGAATTCTTCCCCCCCATGAACCACTCGGTGGCCGACAGCACCAATGTCAGAAAGATTCCGTATAACTCCCACGTCTTCCCGGACGAGAGTCTCCAATATGAGCTCCATTCCGTTTTCGACATTTTCGACTTTTGTTTGCTGGGTGTAGGTTCTGCCATGGAAGAAGTGAGAGAGTTCGGAGCTTCCTTCCGTGATTCTTTCGACAATCCCTCGCGCCAGAACCTCTGCCCGGGGCATATTGTATAGATAATACTTCACAGAGGAACTACCCGCATTGACGACAAGTACTTTCATGATCAGTGCTCTGCTTTCACCGTTTGCGGTGTGAGTCTCTTCTGGACAGGACCTGTCTCTGGTGGCAATTGTCCCAAGGTCAATATCACCGTTGCGACTACGTCGTCCACGCTTGCCCCTCTTGAAAGATCCGCTATGGGCTTTGCAAATCCTTGCAGGAGTGGGCCGATAGCTTGCGCTCCGGCCATATACTGCGTGAGCTTGTACGCGATGTTTCCTGAATTGAGGTCAGGGAAAATGATAACATTGGCTCTTCCTGCCACCGCACTTTCATCTTTAACTTTCCTGGCAGCCACTGCCGGGACTACGGCTGAGTCTACCTGGAATTCGCCATCGATGGCCAATTCAGGCTCACGAGAGCGTGCTATACTGAGAGCTTTTTTGACTCTGTCCACGCTCGGGCTTGAAGCGCTGCCCTTCGTGGAGAATGATAAGAGGGCTACGCGCGGCTCCTGACAGAGAATTCTGCTTGCGCTCTGGGCCGAGGTCAGAGCTATATCGGCGAGTTGTTCGGCCGTCGGGTCGATATTGACAGCGCAGTCAGCATAAATGAAAACTTTGTCCTTTTCGCCAAGGAAGTCTGGAATAACGACAAGGAAGTAGCTCGAAGGAGTTTTGATTCCTGGGATTAATCCCACAGTCAGAATCCCGGCCTGAATAACGGTTCTGGTTGCGCTGGCAACACCGCCGACGCTGGCATGAGCGCCACCACAAGCCACCATCATGCCTGCGAAAAAAAGCGGCTTGACGACTATGCGTTTTGCCACGGCAGTAGAGATACCGTCTCTCTGGGAACTATATTTTTCGGCATAAACGTCGAGATCGGCGCTTGTTTTCGGGTTTATGGTCTTAATGCCGTCGAGATCTACACCAGCTTTTTCGATCGCGGCTTCGATCTGCTCGGGCTTACCCAGCACAATCGGCTGTGCAACATCCTGGTCTTTGAGTATTCGGGCAGCCTGAATTATCCGTTCGTCTCTGCCCTCCGGCAAAACGACTGATAGATTCCTGCGCCTTGCTTTCTCCCTGAAACTGTCAACAACGTCCATCCTGGAACCTTCTTATTGTGCAGAAGGCCGAGAGTCTTGCCCCGCCCAGCGCTGGGCGGGGCCTACTTTGCTTAACTTACTATATCCGGCTTAAGAACGCAACTGCGCCGGCTCCCTTTATTAAGAGTCAACCACTTGATTTATCTATAAAGTCAAAACCCGGTATCGGTCACACCGGTAACGGCTTGCACAAAAATGAGGTTTTTTTTTACAATAATGCGTTTCTTCGCTATGGGTCGTTTGCTAAACTACAGGTAATGAGTATTTGTTTGATCGTTCTGCGAAAGAGACTGTCAAACGCGGGAAATGATAGTGTTTTGGCGTGTGGCCGAAGCACAAAACATACCATCCTTATTTTTGAAGGAAGGAGGAGAATCATGCGGAAACAGTTGGTTCATTTAATTTCTTTTATTCTGGTGTTTGGTCTGGTTCAAACCAGCGTTGGGCAAGCTGCTGACCCTAATCTTGTCGGCTGGTGGAAGTTTGACGGCGATGCGCTTGACTCTTCCGGTCATGGCCGTCACGGCACGCTGCTCGATGATGCGCACTTTGTGCCGGGGCTGTTTGACCAAGCTCTCGAGCTTGATGGCCGTGGCAGCGATTGTGTGAACGTGGACGGCTACAGGGGCATTCCCGCCAGGCATGCTTTTAGCGTTTGTGCCTGGGTTAGACCCAGCGGAGGCCGAGGCCCAATTGTGTCCTGGGGGGACTTCAAGGTATACACGTTCGGATTCTGGATTAAGGAGGACGGGAAGATAGGCCAGAAACTCTTAGGCGGCCAGATGAACTGTAATACCGATGTGAGCAGCGATGGCGAATGGCACCACATTGCGATGACCATGAAAGAGAACGCTACCGTGTCTTATCCAGACATAACATTCTATGTGGACGGCCAAGATGACACGATCCCCAGTACGAGGGACAATGTGGTCGATTGGCCTCTTGTCAAGGACGTCAGGATCGGCTACGATTACCGTTTTCTCGGCCAGTACGGTGGTCAGATGGATGATGTCCGCATCTACGATAGAGAACTGACGGCGGCCGAGGTCGAAGCGCTGGCTCTTCGTTTGAAGGCCTGGAAACCCGATCCAACCGATGGTACCGAAAACCTACTCGCGCCGGTGACCCTCCAGTGGACATCGGGAGGCACTGCAGCCTTCCATGATGTGTACGTCGGCACCGATCCGACCCTTGGTTCCGCTGACCTGGTAAGCGAGCGCCAGCCTGCGGACACGTATTACTTGCCGAGTCTTGATCCAGCAACCACTTATTACTGGCGGATTGATGAGGTTGAGCTCGATGGTACTACCAAGTACATCGGCAATGTCTGGAACTTTTCGACCCCGCCCCTGATTGCTCATAGCCCCAAGCCGGCTGATGGCGCCAGCCTTGTAGAACTTGATGCAGACCTTACATGGGGCGCGGGCATGACCGCGGTGACACACGATGTGTACTTCGGCACCGACGAAGGTGCCGTTGCTGCTGGTACCGGCGGCACACTTCAGGGCAACCAGGCAGAGACAACCTATGACCCCGGGATGCTTGTAGAAAACACGACGTACTACTGTCGCATCGATGAGGTCGAGATTGATGGTACGACCAAACACATAGGCGACGTCTGGCAGTTCACAACCAGGCCCGAAATAACCGCCACTGATCCCAGCCTCATGGGTTGGTGGAAGCTGGATGAGGAAGGCAGTATAGCCCTTGATTGGTCCGGCAATGGGAATCGTGGCACTCTCATGGGCGATCCACAGTGGGTGCCCGGGTATGCCGGCGGCGCGCTGGAGTTTGACGGCGTGGATGACTATGTGGACATAGATTACGCCGCAGACTTGACCGTCTGGACGGTCTGTGCCTGGGTGAAAAGCGGCGATGAACCCACGAGGTATTCTCAAAGTTCAGTGGTTCAGCGCGGCGACAATTATCAGATTATCTGGGATGATATTGTTCCGGAGGAGCAGGGTGCTGCGAGCTTCCGTGGAGATGACTATTACTATGCCAGCTATGGTCAGTTAGAGGGTAATAGATGGTATTGTCTCGCTGCCACCTATGATGGAGATGCGCTCAGAGCATACAGAAACGGCGTCTTGGTCAGTACCAACATGGCTGCTTCAGGAACCCCGCGTAGCGAGAGTGACACCCTGAAACTTGCGCTGGACAGCATGTATTTCCGCGGCACGATCGACGATGTGCGTATCTACAACCGTGCCCTGATGCAGGAAGAGATTGCAGAGGCTATGAGAGCCGATCCCATGCGTGCCTGGAGTCCGAAGCCGGCTAACGGAGCGGTAACGGATGTAGAAAAGGCTTTGCCTCTTAGCTGGTCGCCCGGTGATAGCGCAGCTCAGCACGATGTGTACTGCGGCACTGATGAATCCGCTGTGGAAGATGCCGATGCATCCGATACGACCGGCATCTATCGAGGCAGGCAAAATCCAAACACATACACTCCTGCTGAGGACGTCGAAGCCGGCCAGACTTACTATTGGCGAATCGACGAGGTTAATGCCGACACGACTATCAGTAAGGGTAGGACCTGGAGCTTCACGGTAGGCGAGTCGCTTATTGTGGATGATTTTGAGGACTACGACGATTACTGCAACCGGGTATTCTATACGTGGACAGACGGATTCGGTCACTCCGGCGATCCTTGCTGTGCCATCGCACCCGCGCCCGGCAACGATACCGGCTCCACTGTGGGTCACAAGATGGCTCCTTTTGATGAGCGAAGAACTTTCCACGGTGGTGAACAGTGCATACCTTTTGCTTTTGACAATAGTGAGGAGCCCTTCTACTCAGAGACCTCTCGCGAGTGGGCTGAGCCTCAGGATTGGGCAAGAGGAGGGGTTGGGGCATTGACACTGTGGCTCAAGGCCCGCGACCCAGCCACGCCGAGCAGCTTTACCTTCGACCCGGCATCAGGCATCTACACGATGACTGCCCGGTGCGCCGAGGACATAGACGACCAGTTCCACTTCGCCTACAAGCGACTGAACGGTGCCGGCAGCATTACGGCAAATGTGCTCAGCGTGAAGGGTACGCAGCCTAACTGGAACCCGGCCGCCGTGATGATTCGTGAGACGCTTGATCCCGACTCTCCGACGATTTGGGTTTACGTGACGGCTGCAAAGGGAATCGGTTTCAAATACCGCGCGGACGCGGGCAGCAGCCTCAGTACGGGTGCGTCGAATACCAAAATCGAAGCGCCGCCGGAGTGGATAAGATTGGAGCGTCTTGACGACGGCACGTTTAAGGCCTACCACTCGGCTGACGGATCGGACTGGGCGCAGTTGGGAGACGCAGTCAGCATCGCAATGCCCGACGACGTCTATATAGGCTTTGCTCTAAGTAGTCGAAATCCTGATGAAATATGCCCCGCAGAATTTTCCGATGTGGCTATGACAGGTACGATTACCGGCGACTGGCAGTCGGAAGACGTCGGTCAGCGATACAACAGTCCTGGACAGCTCTATGTGACTTTGCAAGATAGTGACAACAACAGTGCGACGGTCAAGCACCCGGATCCAGCGGTCACAACGATAGCAGACGCTTGGTACGAGTGGAATATTGACCTGACAAAGTTCACCGGTGTGAACATGCAAAGTATCAAGAAAATGTCCATTGGTGTTGGCGATAAGGCCGATCCACAGGAAGGTGGTTCAGGTGGACTGCACATTGACGATATCCGGCTGTCTCAGGGTGAATGCTTGCCGTCCACCTACTCAACCTACAACGACTGGGTAGCGTTGGGCAAGCCGGATTGCTGGTGCTCAGCTTATCAGTGTGACGGTGATATAGACGGTGCGACTTCCGGCTTCCCGTTCAACTACCGTATATACAACAACGACTTGAGCATCCTGGTGGACAACTGGCAGAAGAAGATCGATGACCCGACTCTTGACCCGTGCGCGGATATCGACCACAAGAGCTCGGGCTTCCCGTTCAATTATCGCGTATACAACAACGACTTGAGCATCCTGGTAGATAACTGGACGAAGAAAGACTCCGATCTTGCCGGCGATTGTCCGAGGCCGGAATAGGCATTGAGCAAGGCAGTGACGAAGCGCTCAAGCCACTCAATGACCCGTGTTCAAGATGGGCTGTGAGCTTCACGCTTGCAGCCCTTCTATTCTCATTCCGGGCTTCGGGAGTGTTAGCTTGAGCCCGTAAGGCGCTTGAACGAACAAAGCGAAAAGCTTAACCATGTGAAGCCTTTGTTTTTGAGGCACAGAGTTAAGCGACGTTGCAGAAGGTGCTATTATGTATAGAGAATCCATTTATGTAGCTTGTTTTGTTGTGCTGCTGGGCCTAGCCGGTAACGTTAGCGGCCAACCCGGCAAAGGCCACATTCTGTTTGAATATTATTGGGGCACGGACATGGACATTGATACCCTTCTGAGCCTTCCCAGCTTCCCGGACAATCCGGACGATAGTGAGTGGCGGGATGTGTTCGAGGGTAATACGAACTGGCGGGATAACTACGGCACACGTGTTCGTGGTTATGTTTATCCGCCCCAGACAGGCGATTATACCTTCTGGATCGCCAGCGACGATAACGGCCAGTTGTGGCTGAGCAGCGATGATGACCCGGTCAATGCGGTGATGATCGCCACTGTCTCAAGCCAGGCCAGGTCACAAGAGTGGGACAAATTCCCCGAGCAGAAGTCCAGTCCTATCACACTACAGGCCGGTCAGAAATACTACATCGAGGCCTTGCATTCCCAAGGCGGCGGCCGCGACAACCTCGCCGTCGGCTGGGCAGGCCCCGGTGTTGGAGCGGATCCCCTGGTCATCGAGGGTGCGTTTTTGTCGCCGTGGCTGAGGCAGATTGACTTGATCGCCACGAATCCTGACCCCACTGATGGTTCCGAACACATACTTGCGCCGGTGATCCTTAAGTGGACGCCGGGGTTGACGGCGTTTTTCCACCATGTATACATCGGTACCAATCCGGACTTTGGTTCTGTGGAACCGGCCATCCAGCGCCGCAACACGTATTACTTGCCGAGCCTTGCTCCAGCCACCACGTACTACTGGCGGATTGATGAGATTGAGCTCGACGGTACTACCAAGCACACCGGCGAGGTCTGGAGCTTCACAACCTCACCCTTGACTGCGCATAGCCCCAACCCACCTGACAGGGCGAGATTTGTGGATCCCGACATAGTCCTTAGCTGGGGCGTAGGTCTTACCGCAATTGCCCACGATGTGTACTTGGGTACCAATGAGGCTGCTGTTGCTAATGCCACCACGGCTTCGCCTGAGTTCAAAGCCTATCAATTAGCTACAACCTTTGATCCCGAAACGCTTGATAGGGACACCGCTTATTACTGGCGGATCGATGAAGTCGAGGTTGATACTACAACGAAACGTAAGGGTGATGTCTGGCGTTTCGCAACTATACCTGAAATAAGCACTATTAGCGATCCTAACCTTCTCGGCTGGTGGAGGCTTGATGAGGGTCCAGGAGGCACGGTTGCCGTTGATTGGTCCGGCCATGGGAACGACGGCAGCCTCAGGAACGGACCACAGTGGGTAGCAGATGGGTATCATGGCGGTGCACTTCACTTCAACGGCGGCAATGACTACGTGGCCATTAAGAATCTGAATTATAGGGGAGGTGGTCATAAGGAAGTAAGCGTTTGCGCTTGGGTTCGTACGAACAGTGCGGACGACCAGTATATTATCAGTTTCGACGGCAATCAGTACTGGCATCTTGTGGTCAACCGCTATGCCGGTCCAGGTGAAATAGCCTGGGATGTAAGAACCGATGATGGCGCGCTGCGTTGCAGTGGCCCACGTGTTGATGACGGCCAGTGGCATCATGTAGCAGGGGTATTCGACAGCGGAACGTCCACTATTTATGTTGATGGCGTTGCAGGTTCTCCGACTACTAACGGCTCAACATTTGGTGACGAATGGTCCGACTCGCCCCGTTTTGGTTTCATCGGTGCTAACTCCGCAGCAAGTGCCTATGACGGCACTAGGGCCAGTGGGTCCTCGATTATGGGCAAGCTCGATGACGTCCGTGTCTACGATAAGGCGTTGACGAAGGCCCAGATTGAGGAAGTTATGAGAGGCGACACTACACTTGCCAGGGACCCAAAACCCGCTGATGAAGCAGTAACAGACTTAGAAGAGGTGTTGCCGCTTACCTGGTCGCCCGGCGACGGAGCCACTCAGCACCATGTGTACTTCGGCACTGATGAATTCGCCGTTGCCGTTGCCGAGATATCCGACACAACCGGTATATATCGAGGCCGGCAGGATTCTAACAGCTACGTTCCGCCTGAAGGTGTCGAGATCGGTCGTAGTTACTACTGGCGGGTCGATCAGGTCTATGCAGATGGAACCAGCACCACGGGTAGAGTTTGGGGCTTTACGGTAGCTGATTACCTTACTGTGGACGATTTTGAGTCGTACAGCGATGATTTGACGAACAGGATATTCCAAACGTGGATTGATGGGTGGGGCTACACCCAGCCTCCGCCCGGCCATTCCGGCAACGGCAGCGGCTCGACCGTCGGTCACCTCCAGCCACCTTTTGCCGAGCAAACCATCGTGCACAGTGGCAAGCAATCCATGCCGTTTGAGTACCTCAACGATGGTTCGGCCGGCAAGGTGCTCTATTCGGAGGCCGTGCGGACGTTTGATCCTGCACAAGACTGGACCAGAAGAGGCGTCAAGGCCCTGACCCTATGGTTCCACGGTGATTCTGACAATTCCGCCGAGCCGCTGTACGTGGGCATACAGGATAGCCTGGGTACCAGGAAGGACGTGCCCCACGAGAATGTCAATGCCGTGCTTTCAGACTCCTGGCAGGAGTGGAGCATCAACCTAAATGATTTTGCCATTGCTGGCGTAAATCTGACCAGCGTCAGGGCGATGAGTTTCGGGGTGGGCAACAGAATAGCGCCGCAGGCTGGCGGTACGGGCAGGATGTACTTTGACGATATCCGGCTATACCAGCCCAGGTTTATTCCTCATGAGCTGCCGCCCATGTCCGGCGATCTGGTCTATGATGGAATGATCAACTACGCGGACCTTAAGGCGCTGGCAGCGGAGTGGCTGGGCAGCGGTGGCGATCTTGCGGCTGATTTGGATGGTGATAATGACGTTGATTTGGAGGACTACGCTATTCTGGCGGGCGGATGGCTTTTCGAGCAACTGTGGCCGGAAGAGTAGCCATATCGGCTTGAGAAGGACGCCCATAAATGCTACGTCGGCTTGGTCAGGAAGCCTACCGTCGATTCCATAATGCGAGCACGGAGCTGCTTACCTTGGCTCCTGGTGCGTTGGGCTCGGAGGTCGTCGAGATTAGCGCGGCAGAATCTGCAGCCCAGAACATCAAGATGAAACTGCACGTAATCGTGCCACTGTGGGTCCAAGGTTTCAAGAAAGTAGGCTCCGATAGTGCTGCGCTTCGGGCAACTGAGCCTCTGAGACTCCCAAACATTCTTTAGTAAGTCTTCAACATTCGAGGGTGAAGGCTCGATCGGCAGCTTCAGCTTCGCAATGTGTTTGCGGACCTGCTTCAGGCTGCGGTGCTTGATGAGGGCAACCGCGTTTTCGCTGAGGTGCATTATGGCAGCGGCGTCTTTGTTGGAAAGATGACAGTAGAACAGCAGCTCGGTGACTTGTAGATCGCGAAAGTTCAAGGATTCCTTCAGGCCGTCGACGAGTGCCGATAGGGCGTTAGCCAGCGCAGCCTTACGCAGATACTGTTGCTCGTCCGCTCTGGCGTACCAACTTGCAGTCTGAGCGGGGCCTGCAATCTCGGTAAACGGGTCCGATGTGCTGCTGCTGTCCGCAGGTTGGTAGGCGTCCTGAATGAGACAAACGTGCGCAGCCTGTCTGCTGCGATATACGTCGATGACTTTTCGCCTGATCAATGTGAACAGGTATGTTTCCAAATCGCAGTCGCCGCGATAGGTCCTCAGTCCCCTGACAAAGGCGACGAACGTATCCTGGACGGCATCCTCGGCGTCGGCGCAGTGCGAGAGCTTGGCCTGGGCAAAGCTGAACAATCGTCCCCGGTAGCGTTCGACGAACTCCGACCACGCTTGTTCATCACCCCGGCGTATCTTGTCCAGAAGGTACTGCTCTGCCTTTGTGGCTCTATTCATTCACTTCTCGGGCCACGCGAGGACTTGGCTTTACGCCAAGAACACAACTATCGAAACGGCACCTATCAGGGCCAGTACTATACCTGCAATCCGCAGTGACCACACATAGTAGCCTCTGGTTGCTGCGTTGAGAAAGGCATACACCGCGATGATCAACACCAGCAGACCGCCCACGGAGAACAACATCCCCGCCCAGGTTCTCTTGGCCACGCGGGCCTGCGCTGCTTTCTGGGCGGCGAGGCGTTTGAGCTTGTCCGGCGAGGCGTCGATCAGCAACGCCTGTCGCCATATCTTGCCGGCAGTTCCGTCGAAACTCTGGACGAACCGATCCACAATGAAGTCTCCCTCAAGAAGCTCAGCCGAACTGACTCGCAAGGGCGGCCACTCGCCCCGAATTCGGGCAAAGGGTCCAGGCTTACGCCGCAATCTTTCAACCAGAACCTCCGTCAAGTGCGCACAGGCGTTTTGGATGGCCTGGCTGTTTGCTTGTGCCTCACTGACGCAGCTTTCCGTCGATCTGACCAGCATGAAGTGGGTGCCTGGGTGGGTATGGGCGCTGAGAAAACTGGAGAAATCTTCGATCCAGGGTTTCTCCGCAAATCGCGTTGCCGCCGTGGCTCGCTTGTCGGCAGCCAGGACGGTTGCTTGCACGGTTCCGCTGGTGACTTGCCTCGCCGGCCCTTGCCAAGGTATGGGCTGTCTGTCGAGATCTGTGAAATCGAGGCGCACACCTACTTCGGCCTCGTGCACGGCTGCCGTCTCCGGTGCGACGACCCATTCGGTTTCCGGGAAATTGCCGGCCAGTGCCTGCCCGAATTCGGTGAGTAGACTGCGCTCGTGGCTGCCCTCGAAGATGATTATTCTGCTTGGAGTCCGGCCTTCGAGAACCTGTCGCACCGGTTTGTCGATTCGCAGGCCAAGGGCGCGGACCGCAGAGCGCTTGGATGGATATACATCAGCCTGGAACCGGTCTTCTATGCCCGGCAACCATATCGAGGGGCCGGTTTGTTCCGGCACAGTCAAAGCCGATTGTTCGGCCGGTACTGTGGCTGTGTCGACCCTACGTGCCGCTAACGGCGCGTCCAATCGCAGGCCCACAACGCCGACAAGCGCGGCAACAAGTAGAAGCAGCAATACAGTGACAACGGCAGCGGCCCAGTGCCCCCCGGTGCATAACTTCACCAGCAGCAATATGACGGCGACTATGACAAGAACCAACAGCAATAGCAGCGGCACCAGGAACAATAACATCAGCTTACTCCTTGACTGGCAACGGGCGCGAATACAGGTCGTTGGCGACGTGGAGGCCAGGCCAGGACCAGGACGGACAGCAAGATGATTACCCCGGCAAAGATCGCTTCTTCTTGGCTGAACGCCCCCAAGAGTCTCTCCAAGGCCAACCCCACCTGATCCTGCTTGAGGAAATCGACCACGCCCTGGACGTCAGCCGTGGCCATAATTTCACTGCGAAAGAGTCGTATAGCCCAGAAGAATCCGCCCAGGCCGACGACGGCACGAATCATATGCGGCGCACCGGATTTTCGCCGCCCCATCAGCATGAAGACAGCCGCCAGGAACAGCAGAACGACAATCAGCGTGGAGCCTAATCGTTCCAACAAAACCGGCCAGTCGGAGTAACCAAACAGTTGTTCCAATTCCGCGGCCAAGTCGGGGTCGGGCCAACCTGCTGCCACTACGGCCGGCAGATGAAGGCTGATGGCCAAGCCCACCAGAATTGCCGCAAAAACAAATATGTGACCTATCGCGGCGAGCAATCCACTGAAGGGCTGCCACGGCTCGTAGATAACCGTTCCTGTGCTTGGATGGAACGGCGGTTGATGTTCCGCAGCCCGAGGCGGTGGCGTCTGCTGTGCTTGCTGGGGCGGTTCATGCGTCTGTGCTGCGGCAGGTGTCGCCGCCGCGGCAGCGACCTTGGCTTGCGGGACGCCCCGCTTGACCTCACTAGGATTCCACCACATAGCAACACGCAGGCCGTTTTTGTCTTCGAACTGCCCAACAGCAATCAGAATGACATCGATAAGCTGGCCGATCCCAAATAGCCCGAACGTAAACAGCCAGAGAATACCTGTTCCGATCTTGCCTACATAGAAGCGATGCAGACCTGCAAGCGGCAAGAACACGAACGGAAGCAATGCCAACAGAAGCGCCCAAAGGCGTCTGCACGGAGAAACCGCTTCCAATCGTGCAGCGTCTCCAGGAGCCGGTTGAGGCGTTGTTTGCGTAACATCCCGCGCACCAAACACCCGGGCCGGCAGAAACAAGAGCACAAGGAAGATGACATTTGGAAAGATGATGAAGAACAGCGCGACGGCCGCTTTTTCATCGTCCAGCCTCAAGGTGCCCATGAAGGTCGATGCCGTCACGATGGCCTGCACACAAACCATCAGCAGCGCCGGGCGGATGAGATACCTGTACCAACCTGCAAAGACTCTACGGAACATCATGATGAAGCAGAAGAGCGACAGGACCAGGCAGTCCAGCGAGAACGCCAGGGTTATTCCGAAATCATCGCCACGCATCGAAGTACCCGCGATGATCACTCCCATCAGGCCAGCACCCACGGTCGCCAGCCAGCTGATAAGCCACAACGGACGGACATACGTCGGCACAGGCCGGACCGCATCTGGCGCTTGGCCCGCCTGCTGACCATCGGCTTTACCCGCCTTTTTCTGCTGTGCCGCCTCGGTAAGGGGGATGCCTGAGACGGTCTTGCCAAACGGGCTCATGGTCTGAACCACCAAGGCAATGCCGGCGAGTGTGCAGGCCGCAACGACCGGGGCAAAGTCAAAAATCTCTCCGCCCACGTAGCCAAGGAAGCCAGCCCACACGGCCGTGCCCAGCGCTACCCGCTGGGAACGTTGAGCATCCGTGATCTCCCACCAGTTCAACAACATAAGTGGCAAAGCCAGAGCCAAGATCTTACCACCCCGCTGTCCCAGGTGATGACCGCGCCAGGGCAGCCAGACGAACCGAAGCGGGTCCCACGGAAATCCGCCATGTTTGGCGAGGGGTGCGCCTCCGATGAGCTGGCCGAGCACCGTTCCGACCAGGACGGCCAAGACCGCCGCAAGGAAGCAGGTGGCGGCCTTGCCCAGCCACCTCGAATCCTCTTCGAGATTCGGCCACCATTGCCGGCGGCAGCGCAGGATGACCTTTGAGGCGACCCCGATCATGACAAAAACGGTCACCGCAGTGGGAAGAAAGCCTTGATCTGCCGGCGCGGCCAACACGCCTGCCCCGAGTGCCACAGCAAGCATCGTGATTAGGGCCAGCTTGCTTCGCTGGTGATAGCTGATTGAGTCTACGACGTATGGTACAGTCTGTCCGGTACGGTGGCCCCGCTGCTTTGCCGTCTTGAGCTTCTGCGCCACTTGCCCGCTGATAGCCTCAAATCTCCTGGCCAGAGACTCAGCTTTCTTGCCGACCTCTTTGCTGAACTCCTTCTCAGCCGATGGGGTCTTTGCTGGAGCTTCCTGCTCTGTGGTGCCTTGCATCTTCTGAGCAATGTGCTTGGCGACAACGGACAGCTCTTCTGGAGCAAATTGTGAGACGCTATCGCGAACGTGGTCGGCACCAAAGACGTCTTCCACCATTGCCTGAACGCTCTGGTAGCGCTGCGCGGGGTCTTTGGCCATCGCCTTGCGGATCACACGGGCAAAAGGCTCTTCGATATAGTCCAACTCAGGGGCGGCCGTCATGTGCTTCATGAGAATCTCCGCCGGACTTGACCCGAGGAACGGGACCTGGCCGGTCAGCATCTCGTAGAGCAATATGCCCAGTGCGTAAATATCTATGCTGCGATCGTAAGAGCCGGCCCCTATCTCCGGCGCCATATAGTGCACGGTGCCGACGGTAATCGTATGACCACTATGCCGGCTGGCGCTTATGGCCTTGGTAAGTCCATAGTCGCCGATCTTCACATATCCGTTTTCGTAGAAGATATTGCTCGGTTTGAGGTCGCGGTGGACGATCCCACAGTCGTGCAGATACGACAAGCCTTTGCTTATCTCGCGAAGGAAGAATGCTGCTTTTTGCGGGCCCAGACCGCTGGGTGATTCTTTGAGAAGGTCCCGGAGCGACAGTCCCGCGACGTATTCCATGATGACAAACGGCTCGTTGTGCTCGTTGTACTTGACGTCAAAGATGGTGACCAGATGAGGGCTTTTGAGATTCATGCACTGCGTGATTCCCCTGAGCTCTATCTGCTCGTAGTTCTGGATGGCCTTAAGCGCAACTTGACGGCCGCTGTCACTGACGGCGTAGTAGACCTCGCCGAAGCCGCCTCGGCCGGCGGCTCTTTGAATCGTATAGCCTTCAAGAGGCCGGTCACCATATTTGTATCGGAAATCCGTCATCTTCGTTCGCTTGCTCTATTATATCCGCTCCAGAAGTATCAGCCTACTCCTTCCATTCTGTCAAAACCATGGAAATCGGGCCTATTTTGATTTGCTTGTTCATGGGAAGGCCGGTCTGTGAATTCAGCACGCGGCCGTCAACCGTGACAGCATCTTCGGTTCTGCAGAGCAAACGGCCGTTCTGGATGAAAAGGGCCGCTTGCTTGCTCAGAGATTCTATCGGGATGTGGGCACTTAGCGATGGTCCGAGCAATATATCACGTTCCATTAAAATAATCTGGCGGACGTCGGCACGATTAATCCGCGCGCTGGAAAGGGTCACCACGGCAGTGGTGCTCGCCGGATTTGGGAGGTTGAACTTCATGCCGCACCTCGGCGATAACGCGATCCGGTCACCATTGTTCAGCAGTTTCTCCGTTGTCGGCTTGTTGTTTACCTGGAACGTATTGGAGCAACGCACGAAGTAGTCGCCGTCGGACCGCTCGAAAACGAGGGTGGGCAGATACGGGTCGGCAATCAAGCCGACCGTGGGTCGTGCCGAGGAGCTGACGGGTCCCACTGTGACACGAGGCTCGCGTAGAACAAGGAAACTTCCGATACCGTCTATCTGAAGCACGAACTCAGAGGCAAAAGTCGACTCATCCTGATGGTTGGAGGTTGCTCTGCGGCGAAGTCTATTTCTGCCGGCACTGTCGCTATCAGCCAATCTCCCGTTCTCAGTCGCCCCGATGTCCGCTCGTTTATCGCCGCCGGAGCCTTCTAACGTATTCAAGCCCAAAGGACCTGCTGATAACTCGTCGAGAAACGCCGCGGCCTGTTCAGTCTGCTGTGTTGCCGGGTCGAGCCATTTTGCGGATGGGCAGATAGCTTTGACCTGTCTAAGCAGGCGCGAGGCTTCTCTGGGTCGGCCTTGGGCAACGGATTCGGCTGCCCGACGGCAATGAGCCAGTGCCAGTCCTAATTCCGATATGCCGCTACAGCCATCAGCAATAGGGGCTACCCTTTGATGTAGCGCTTGGGCCAAATCCAGCCGGCCATGGTTGAGGTTCTCTCTGATTCGATTCGCCGCGATGCCCCTGATTCGCGAGAGCAGCTCAGATAGCTTACTATTGTGATTGCTCATCGTGTTCACAACAGGGCCGCCGCTGCGCGCCAGCAAAATATCAATGGCCGCCTCGATATCATCACGCTGCAGAGCCTGTTGTGCCTTTTCAATAGCCTGGTCGATCTCCAAGCGAGCCAGAGCAGCCTTTTGTTTTAGGGTGCCGGCCTTTGCGTTGCCGTCGGACTCGTCAGCGAGAATTTTTTCAGCCGCCGAGAGCCGGCCATTCTCTATGTCATTTTGGACCTGGGCTATTTTGAGTGCATCTTGCTGGTCTCTATAACGCTTCTCCTCAATCGCTTTGCAAATGGCGGTGCGCAATGCAGCCGCTTGTGGCAGATTTCCCGCCAGCTTTTCGGCCTTGTTGCAGTCCGTCAGCGCCTGTTGTATCCGCGCTGCAGACAGGTTTTCCTGTCCGCGTTTGACAAAGGCCCGGGCCAGTTTGCCGGTCAGTTTCTGGCCGCGACGGTGCTGCCTGATGGCCGGCGATTGGACAATCTCGAAGGCCTCATCTAATCGGCCGTCAGCCATTGCGTACTCAGCTTGTCGTAAGCGTAGGATCAGCACCGAATCACTCCCAACATCGTCCATGGTGACAGCCGCAATTGCAGTTACCTATTCTACTACCACAATACGAGCCTGGCAAACAATCTGAAATTTCAAATTTGAAATTGCAAATTGCAAATCGGCCCTTGTCGGTTGCCTTATTGCTCGGACTCCGTTTCGCAGCCGTGCTCCGGCAAGGGCCTTCGCCCTGACGAGCGGTCCTGCTGCTGCAAAGGCGCTGCACTGGCCAACTGCTTAGAACCGGCGTCGCGGGCATCCGGCTCATGCTTCGGCGTCTGTGTTCGCCCGTCGAAATACTCATCGACCTGTGTCAGCAGATCTTTCTCAACGATTGAATCCACCGGTATTGGTTGGATGAAGTGACTCTCATGCGCCAAAACTCGCTCGGCGACGTCCAGTCTCTTCTTTATCTGGGCGATTAGCTTTTCTGTTTGGGCCAGTTTGCTGTTGTCCACCTCGATTTGTGAACCCACCGCCGCAGCCTTGACAAGGCGATATTGACTGGTGAGCGCCTCAATCTTGTCTTCGAGCAGCCGCTTTTCAGAACGTGTCTTCTCGAAAAGCTGCATGGCGGCGTGCAAAGACTGCTGGCGCGTGGCAAGCAGCCGTTTCTTGCCGGCTAAGACAAGCTCGCTTTGTTTGAGCATTTCGAATCGCCTGGCCAGGTCTTCTTTGACATACTCTCGAGGATATTCCTTGCCCGCAAAGCAGTACCGGGCCTGGGGTTGCGCCAGGGCATTACGGAGTCTTCTGACCCGTACACGCTCTTCGTCGCAGGCCTCTTTGCTTTTCTCGATGTCGGCCTCAAGCGCGGCGACCTCGACTTCTTCCTGGGCAATGAGTCGAATGTTGGCGTGCATTTCTGGAATGATCTCGTCGAGCAGATCACGGGCACGCCTTAGCTCGAACTCGATCGGCACAGATTGTTTAACCACCGTCTGCACCGATTTGGCTGAGCTGCGGACATAGCTCACAACGTCTTTACCGAAGATTAGCCCGCCGACCAGACAAGCAGCCGCTCCGGCAATTACACCTCTTTTTGCCCATTTCATAATCATGGCAGGACTCCTTAATCACTTGGTTAACATTTCTCACTATTCGACCGTCGTGCTCCGGCAAGGGCCTTCGCCCTGACGAGTGGCCGTGAAACAGGCCACAATTGGTTAGTCGCGGCCACATAAGGTCCCTTTCAAGAAAAACACCGGTGCGACCAAAAAATCTTCCTGGCTCCGGCTTGCGCCTTCACCAAGACGAGCAGAAATCGGCCGATTCACCGCGTGCCGGCGATACATTCAGCTTTTCAGTGCAAACAATGATTGGTATAACATGGGTCAGAAAAGCAACAAGATTGCGTCTATCGAGGTGTTTCTTATGAATCGACGAGGCTTCCTTGTATCTGCGGGGGCGTTGGTGTTGAAGCCCATGACGCTAATGGCGGCAAATGGGACGCCAATGGAAGTTCGGCGGGGCCGGAATCAACTGTCCGCTGACTGGCTGAACCCGCCTGGAGAGTTCTCTCTGTGTCCTTTCTGGTTCTGGAACGATGCGCTATCGAAGCAAGAAATCCGACGTCAAATGGACGATTTTCGTGCACACGGCGTCTATGGCTTCGTAATTCATCCGCGGGCGGGCTTGCCCCGCAGCATCGGCTGGATGAGCGATAAGATGATCGAGTTCATGCGTTTTGCCATCGAAGAAGCGGCCCAGCGCAATATGTGGGTCGTCTTATACGATGAAGGCATGTATCCGAGCGGCTCATCCAGCGGTCAGGTAGTGCAGGAAGACCCTGCCTTCCGGACACGAGGTCTCTTCGCCGTCGATCTGGATGATGCGAAACCCGGCACGGAGCAGTATGGCGTACATATCGGCGCCGATGGCGAACTTGAACTGGGTCAAGACCAGCATCTTGTCTCGGTTGTAAAACGCCGGTCCGACGGGCACCGGATGGCGATTATTGATAGAGCTATCAGGCCCGGGTATTCTGTCATTCGCGGGTTGCATTTTGTCGACGAAGACCCACCTCGGCGAGAAAACCGCAAGGAAGTTGCGGAGAATAGGCCGTCAGCGGCCGACATTCTAAACCCGGACGCGGTGGCGTGTTTTATTCGCCTTGTGTATCAGCGTTACTACGATGAGTTCAAAGACCATTTTGGCAAGACGGTTCGCGCTATCTTCACGGATGAGCCGTCCTTCCTTGCCAAAAGCGCTGAACGAGGTGCGGTTCCCGGCACCACCGGCATTCTGGGACACGTTAATCGAATACTTGGTTACGATTTCACGCCACACCTGCCGGCACTTTGGAACAAGGATGAGCCCGATGCTGCTCGTTACCGTCGTGACTACTACCGCGCACTAAACATAAGGCTTGAAGAGACATTTTACAGGCAGATCTCTCAATGGTGTGATTCTCAGGGTATCGCGCTGACCGGGCATCCGGCTGCACCTGATGATATCGGCCATCTGCGGCATTTTCATATACCGGGGCAGGATATCGTCTGGCGTTACATTGAGCCGGGCAAGGCCAGCGCTTTGGAAGGGGCCCAATCGACGCAGGGCAAATGCGCTTCCTCGGCGATGATTCATCTTGGTCGCCGCCGCAACTTAAACGAGTATTGTGGTGCCTATGGGCACAACTTTACATTCGATGAGATGAAGTGGTTGACCAACTGGTTAGTTGCGCGCGGCTGCAACATGCTGGTTCCGCACGCTTTTTACTACTCTGTTCGCGGTCCCCGTGTGGACGAACGGCCTCCGGATGTTGGCCCGAACAGCCCGTGGTGGGACCGGTACAAGCCTTTTGCCGATGCATGCCGGCGTCTGTGCTGGCTGAACACCGACAGCAAGCACATCTGTCGGCTTGCTATTCTCGGGCTGAGCGATCATTTGCCTTGGCAGGCAGCCAAAGTGTGCTACCAGCACCAACGCGATTTCAATTATCTCGAAGCCAGACACCTATGGGAAGATGCTAAGGTCGGTCCGGATGGTATTCGGATAGCAGGCATGCACTACGAGGCCCTCATTGCCGAATTTGACCCGCCGCGAAAAGCAAAAGCAGCGCTGCGAGTCCTGGAGCAGTCGGGGCGTCTTATTCGTTGCAGCGCGAAACAGGGCGAGCAGTCACTGCTGCGCCGCATCGACCGCTTGATATCTGCCGATGTACGTGTGCATCCCGCCATGCCCGACTTACGCGTGCGGCACATTGAAAAGCACAACACTCACTACTACATCATCTTTAATGAGGGACAAAAGCACATCGAATTTCGGCTCGCTGCTGCAGCGCGAGCAAGGCGGTTGTTGCTTGATCCCTCAAGCGGATGCCAGCGGGTGGTCGAACCGGATGCGTTATTCAAATTGAAGCCCCACGAGCTGCAAGTCTTGATGGTCCCTTAGTCAGCTTCTTTTTTTGGCGTGACAAGCGTACAGGGAATCGTGTACACTGCGCAAGTAGATGCAAAAAACTGTTAATGTCGTCGCAGTCCCGCTCAGCGCCGGGCGGGGCGGGAGTAACAAAAATGAGAAAATGCCGGTGCCCTCAAATCATCCACGCTCTAATTATTCTGCTAACTTGCACTGTGGTATCCGCGGCTGGAGAGAATAGCCGAAAAGTCACGGGAGAATTGAAGAAGTGGCACAAAGTGACCATCACATTCGATGGGCCGTTAGTCTCGGAGACCGCCGATCCGAACCCATTTACAGACTATCGCTTAAACGTGACTTTCAGGCCGGCCCCCGCGTCTCGCGACGCAAGTCGGGGCGGCGGGCAGGCAGGTAAAAAGCACGTTGTCCCAGGCTATTACGCGGCCGATGGAGATGCAGCGAATACATCGGCTGATTCGGGCAACAAATGGCGGGTGCATTTCGCGCCGGACGAAACCGGCAAGTGGACGTACAGCGTGTCTTTTCGCAAGGGCAGAAATGTCGCCGTCAGTGACGACCCGCACGCCGGCAAAAGCGCCGGTTTTATGGATGGGCAGAAGGGCTCGTTTCATATAGCCCCTACGGATAAGAAGGGCCGAGATTTTCGCGGCAAAGGAATGTTGCGCTATGTGGGCAAGCACCACCTGCGTTTTGCCGAGACCGGAGAGTACTTTTTGAAGTGCGGCGCGGATGCTCCCGAAAACTTCCTCGCGTACGCAGACTTCGACGGTGACTTCAAAACGGACGGGCGCAAAGACAACTTCATCAAGACCTGGGCCCCGCATATCAAAGATTGGAGGCCGGGCGATCCCACCTGGAAAAACGGCAAGGGCAAAGGCATGATCGGTGCGATCAACTACCTGGCCTCCGAGGGCATGAATGTATTCTCATTCATCCCAATGAACATCGGAGGCGATGATCGCAACGTCTTTCCGTACCTCACCTACGATGAGCGTGAGCGGCTGGACTGCTCCCGGCTGGACCAGTGGGAAATCGTCTTCGAGCACGCCGACAAGCTCGGCATGTACCTGCACTTCAAAACGCTGGAAACCGAAAACGAATTGCTGCTGGACAAAGGCGACCTCGGTCCGCAGCGCAAACTCTACTACCGTGAGCTAATCGCGCGCTTCGGCCACCACCTGGCCTTGAACTGGAACCTCGGCGAGGAGATAAACAACGCCACCACAAAGCAGAAGGCCGCCTGGGCCGACTATTTCTGGACGCACGATCCGTACCAGCACCACATCGTGATTCACAACGGTGCGAACCACTACGACCTTATGGGCAAGGAATTCGCATTGACGGGCTTTTCGCTACAGACCAACAAGCCGGATTTCAGCCGGGTCCACAGCCAGACCAAAAACTATATTGATCGGTCGGTCGCCGCCGGCAAGCCGTGGGTCGTCGCCTGCGACGAGCCGGGCGATGCCAGCCACGGCCTGATCACCGACGCCGAGGACCCCACCCGTGACAACGCCCGAAAGAACGGCCTCTGGGGCAACATTATGGCCGGCGGCGCGGGCGTCGAGTGGTACTTCGGATACCAGCACCCCCATAGCGACCTGACCTGCCAAGACTACCGCACCCGTGCGAAGGTGTGGCGGCAGTGCCGCTACGCGCTGGAGTTCTTCGAGAAATTCGACGTCCCGTTCTGGCAAATGACCTGTGACGATGAATTAACCGACAATCCGGATGATTACTGCCTCTATAAGAAAGGCCAAGTCTATGTGATATACCTCAAAAAGGGCGGCACGGCTGCATTGGACCTTTCGGATGCTTCGGGTATATTCGAGGTGCAGTGGTACAATCCGCGAACCGGTGGGGCGCTCCAAACCGGCTCCGTCCGGACGATAAACGGCGGGGCGACCGGCTCCATTGGCAAAGCGCCCAATAGCAAAGACGAAGACTGGGTAGTCCTGCTGCGTCGCAGGTAAGTTAGTCGGATACCGATGATGGGAGACATTCAATGAAGTTAGACCGTCGTAGATTCTTGAAAGCGGCCGGTGCCGGAGTGTGTCTTGCCACACTGAGGAGCTTCCCGGCTGCCGCCAATGCCTCAACAAAGAGGCCCAATGTTGTCCTCTGCATGGCCGACGATCAGGGCTGGGGCGACATGGCCCACAATGGGCACCCGGTCCTCAAGACGCCGCACTTCGACGCCATGGCGGCTGACGGGCTGCGGTTCGACCGCTTTTACGCCGCCGCTCCGGTCTGTTCGCCGACGCGGGGCAGCGTCATGACCGGTCGGCATCCGAATCGGTTCGGCTGCTTCAAGTGGGGCCACACGCTTCGCCCGCAGGAGATTACCATCGCTGAAGCCCTCAAGACCGCCGGCTACGTGACCGGCCACTTCGGCAAGTGGCACCTCGGCCCGGTCCGCAAGCCCAGCCCCGTCAATCCCGGCGCAAGCGGCTTCGACGAGTGGTTTTCCGCCCCGAACTTCTTCGACAACGACCCGATCCTGAGCCGCGAAGGCGTTGCCGTTCAGACAAAGGGCGAAAGCTCGATGGTGACCGTCGATGCTGCGATCGAATTCATGCGTAAGCACGCCAAGGCCCCCAAGCCGTTCTTGGCGGTGGTGTGGTTCGGCTCGCCACACGGCCCGCACCGGGCCGCCGAGCAGGACCGGGCGCTTTACGAGGACCAGCCGAAGAAGAACCGCGACTGGCTCGGCGAGATCACCGGTATGGATCGCGCCTTCGGCAAGCTCCGCAAAGAGTTGCGAGAACTCCGTATCCACGAAAACACGATCCTGTGGTATTGCAGCGACAACGGCGGGCTGCGGAACGAGTCCACCGGCGGCCGCGGGCGAAAAGGGCAGATCTACGAGGGCGGCCTGCGCGTGCCGGGGATCCTTCAGTGGCCGGCGCGGCTCGGCAAGCACCGCGTCACGGACGTGCCGTGCGTCACGTCGGACATCTATCCCACGCTGCTGGACCTGGTGGGCGTCACGATGCCGGGCCAGCCGCCGCTGGACGGGATCAGCCTCGTGCCGCTGCTGGAGGGCAGAATGACGCAGCGGCCCAAGCCGATCGGCTTCTGGGACCACCCCACACGAGGGCGCGGCACGCCCAGCGCGAAGCTGATGGCCGAGCTGCTCGCGGCGCAGAAGACCGGCACAGAGATCGACCCGCACACCTTCGGGCCCGACGCCCACAAGGTCAGGAAACAGTACCCGCTCGACACCTACCCCGGCCACGCCGCCTGGCTTGACTGGCCGTGGAAACTTCATCGCATCCAGAAGAAAGCCAAAAGCGACGTCCGGTTCGAACTCTACGACCTGGCCGACGACCCGGATGAGAAGAACAACTTGGCGGCAGAACATTCCGACCGGGCCAACGTGATGAGAGCCGAGCTCGAACGATGGCAGGCATCTGTCGTCCGGAGCCTTAACGGCAGGGATTATCGCTGAGTCTTCAAGTCAGAAGAGAATCTGCAATTTCAAATTTGAAATTGCAGATTGGCCTGCTTTTACTGCCTACATCCAGCGTTGCTCAATCTCTTCAAGGGTCTTGCCCTTGGTTTCCGGCACGAGAAGCCAGACGAAGAGGACTTCGACAACGCACAGGCTCCCGTACACCCAAAATGGAAACGCGTGGTGAAACTTCTCGACGAGCCATTGGTCCTGGTCCATGACCGTAAAGGTTTGGGTGACAACGTAATTGGCCAGCCAAAGGCAGACGGCCGCTATTGCCATAGCGCGGCCGCGGATGCGGTTCGGAAAGATCTCCGATAGAATCACCCAGGTGACCGGTCCTATGGAAAGGGCGAAACACGCGATATAGCCCAGGATGAATATCAGAAGCCATGCTTCGGTCTGCCGGTAGAAAGCAGCTAATCCCATCGCAAACAGCGAGATGCCCATCCCGGCAGCGCCGATGATCATCAACGGCTTTCGTCCAAGCCGGTCGACCATCCAAATGGCCACCACCGTGAAGCCCAGGTTCGCCGCTCCGACCACCACAGTTTGCAGCAACGCCACGTTCGTCTGTGCGCCCATCGATTTGAAAATTTCCGGTGCGTAATACAGAAATACGTTGATCCCGGTGACTTGCTGCAATATGGCAAGGACAACCCCGATGACCAGCGCGACTCTCATGCCGGGCTGCACGAGCTGTGCGACCGAGCCGCTTTCCTGCGCGATAGCTTCTTGGATTGCCTGCATTTCAACTTGTGCCTGTCGGCTTCCGCCGACACGCTGCAGAATGTTGCGGGCGGTGGCGGTTCGATTCTGCTTGATGAGCCATCGGGGGCTTTCCGGCACCAGGAACAGCAGCAGGAATAGAAGCAGGGCGGGCAATGCCTCCGAGCCGAACATCCATCGCCAGCCGAACGCGATGTTCCACTCTTCCGTACCCTGTAGCGCGATAAAATAATTCACGAGATACACCACCATAAAGCCCGTGACGATGGCGAACTGGTTGACCGACACCATGCGGCCTCGAATCCGGGCCGGCGAGATTTCCGCTATGTACATGGGGCTGGTTATGGACGCTGCGCCGACCCCGATACCGCCGATGATGCGGAAAATGATGAATTGCGTCAACGTACGCGGAAGAGCCGTGCCCAGAGCGGAGACCAGAAAAAGGACCGCTGAGATAAGCAATACTCTCTTGCGTCCGAGCCAATCACTGAAGATGCCGGCAAGAGCAACGCCGACGGAGCAGCCCACCAATGCACAGGCCGCCGCTCCACCCGTCTGCCATTGCGGGTCGAGGCCGAAATGGTCTCGGAGAAAGCCGATGGACCCGGCGATGACCCCCGTGTCATAGCCGAATAGCAGTCCGCCCAGCGCCGCCACGACACATACCAGGAAGACGTAAACGCCGCTGCCGGTATCCTGTTCCGTGCTTGCTTTCGTAGACTCTTGCAACGCTGCCTTTCCCGCCGAAGAGTAAATGGTGGGGCACTCGTCTCGGCGAAGGCCGAGCCGCAGCCGGGAGCCCCGCCCTACAAATTGTCGTCACCTGACGATGCTACTACGCTGAAATCACGCAGACTTCGCGCTATCGTTTTATCTTGCGCCGCCAACTCTGCTACGAGCAGATAACTGCCCGATTCGCTGGGGATGCACTGCTTGAAAGATAGAACTTCCCTGCCCAGGCGAGTCACTTTGCAGGGTTTTGATTGCTCAGACACGACCGCATCCGCTCGCTCCACACGCAGAGAGAGCGTGCCTTTCCAGTCGGTGCTGTGGTCGTTAATCACAACAACGGGGACATCAATCTCTTGCGACGGTGACAGCTTATCGGCCCACATGTCAATCATCAAGCCGACCGGCGAGAAAGCATCCCGCACATACTGCTCGAAGTTCGGCTCGAAGTTGAGTGTCTCCAGGTCCATGAAATGGTCGCTCGTCGCGCCGGCTATGGGTCTATCCAACCCGCCGGGCCGTGAGTACGCAAGCCCGCAGAAATGCAGGACGCCCGCGCATTTGCGGTGACAACGCCAGAACTCCGTCAGCGCAGCCAGATTCCTGGCGTACACGTAGCGCATCTGCGGTATGGAAGCACCGGGACCCAGGAGACTTCGATAGACGTTTCTGGTCAAGCACGTGGGGCTGCCGTCACGGTTCAGCCACAGCCAGCCATACTCGTTGATGATGATGGGCACGTTAAGTTTCTTCTGCGCACTGCGCAAGCGGGGCACGCCCGAGACGTTCGGCATCTCGTTTAGGCGGAACGATGTTCTTCCGCGCCAGGCCTTGCTGAATAGATACGGATGCGATTCCACACAGTCGTTGGGGCTCTGCGGCTCGGCCCAGCCGTTCTCCCACGGCCGATCCGAGTGATCCAGGTGGCGAACCGCCTGCAACGCCTTGCCGGTCTCTTCGGTTATGCTCTCATTTTGCGCATCCCAAATGACGACACAAGGATGGTTCCAGCGCTCCTGCATCCACTCTTTGTACTGCGGGATGATGTTTTCACTGGTGGGGTTTTCCGGCGCTTTGTTGAGCAGCCAAATGGGAAACTCATCCTGGATCAAAAAGCCTTCTTCATCTGCAACATCATACCAGATTTCCGGCGGAAAGCCGATGCAGTAGCGAATGGAGTTCCAGTGCATGCTCTTGAATTTCCGGTGCAGGCGCCGGACCCACTCTTTGCGCCACGGCCGGTCGCCGCGCTGTGAGTCTTCGAAGAACCGCAAAATGCAAACGTTTGTCCCCCGCATGAAGTATGGCTTGCCGTTCAAAATCGCTCGCCCTGATTCCTTGTCAAAGCGAAAGGACCGCATCCCGAATCGCGCCTTCGCCGAATCGGTACCGATGTCAACTTCCAGCTCATAGAGGAAGGGGTCTTCCGGCGACCAGAGTTGGCAATCATCCATTGAAAGAATTGTGTCGAAGAGATATACCGGGTCATCTGCGAGTTTCTTTACATGGCTTTGATCAGAAGCAAAAACCCTTCCGCTCTTGAGTTCCCGTACTGTACAGACGATGTCGATATTGTCTTTGCGTCTTGGGTTCTGAATCAGCGCTTCGATGTGAACTGAATTGTCCTGGAGTTCAGGGACAATCTGGATGTTCGAGACATAAGGAGCGCCGGTGAAGATCAGTTCGACGCAGTCATAAATGCCGGGGATGTACAGATATTTCTCGAAGTCCCAGCCGGTCGGCATATCGCTGGGCAAAGACTCGCGGTTCGCTCCCACACGCACGATCAATTCGTTTTGCTGACCGGAGCCTTTCAGGAATTCCTTGACATCGAACAGCCCGGGGGTGAAACACGGCAAGTGGTCGCCGACGAGTTCGCCGTTGAGCCAGATCATCGTGCCATATTTCACTTTGTGGATTTTGAAAGTAGCTATTTCTGGAATTGCCCCTTCGACGGCAAATGTCCGCCGATACCAGAAGGCTTCTCGCTTTTCACTTTTTTTGCCAACTTCAACAAAAGCCGGCTTTGCCATATCAACCAGCCCCGGCACCGGCACTTTGTGATCGAACTGCTGCGGGACGCGATCCCTTGTTCCCTGGGCGATGTCCCACGTTCCATCGAGCCTTATGATGCGCCTGGCGTGTGATTGCTCTCGTCTCGGCGAAGCGAGCCGTAGCCGGGCGGCCAAACAGACCGACGGCTCGTCCGAGAAGAAATGGTGTAAGCTCCACGCTACAACGCATACAAACGCTATACAGGCTCTTTTCATGCTCGTCTCCATACTCATCCGGCCCGCCGCCCGGACTTGCGTCGCGAGACGCGGGGGCCGGCTACACATCCCTTCCCAATGCCCGAAACATCGCAAGTAGATTCTCGGTCGGCGTATTGCACTGTATATTGTGGACCGTATTGAAAACAAAGCCGTTCTTTTGGCTGAATATCCGCACGCGCTCGGTGACCTGCCGGTGCACCTCGTCCGGCGTGCCGAACGGCAGGGTCTGCTGTGTATCCACGCCGCCGCCCCAGAACACGATCCGTCCGCCATATTTGTCAACCAGACCTTGCGGATCCATTCCCCGGGCCGAGGTTTGAATCGGGTTCAGGATATCGAAACCCGCCTCTATGAACCCTTCAATCAACGGCTCACACCCACCACAGCAGTGCTTCATCGTCTTCCATTTTGTGTTTGCGTGTATCCAGTCGTTGAGTTTCTTGCTGTACGGCAGATAGAGCTCTCTGTAAGCATCCAGAGAACAAAATAGATTATTCTGTGACGCCAAATCCGTCCCATCCAGGAAGACCACATGCACTTTGTCGCCCACCGCCTGATAAATGCGTTTGAAGTTCGCTACCGCAACTTCAGCCTGGCCTGCAAAGACCTCTTTGATGTACTGCCTCCGCGTAACCGTGCTGATGTACCATTCTTCGATGTCGCGGATTCCCTTCGGGTTCTTCAGCCACGGTGCCGGCACCAAGGCGATGTCTCCCAAGCCGGTTCCGTGGAAGCCGGCGGCAATGGCACAGTCGGTGTTCGCGTAGAGGTCTGCGGCATTTTGCTCATAGACCTTCAGGTCTTCCTCGCTGACGAGTGTGAACTCTTCGAGATTGTCGGCAGGGTCGAGCTTATCTTCGTCAATCGGCTCCTGACGGATAATGGAATCGAAATAGAATCCACCTTTAGGCATACGCGCCGAAGGTGGCGCTGATTTGTCGCCTTCGGGATACATCAGGATGTCGCCGTTGGGTTCCGGCTCGGTGTTGAATTTGCCCGGCACCAGTACGGGCGTGCCGTCAAACGTTTGCCACGGCTTCCACTCCGTGTTCTCGAAGCCGAACATGTTCTTCGGCCCCGGCAGGTTCACTACATCGATGCCCAGCGCCTCGCGCAGGTCGGCGTCCACTTCGCCCAGCATTTGATAAGGCTCAACAACTCTTACCGGTTCGCCGGGCTTATCCAGGCCGAGGGCCTGACGCAGGTTCGCGACGACGCTGACCTGCGCTCCCGTGGTAAGCGTGCCGCCTATATCCAGAGCAACACGGTCGGTCGCCTCATAATTCAAGGCTTTCAATACTCTCTGGCGTGAGTTCATGGGGTTCCTTTGTTCTTCATTGTATAATCACCACCGTCTGGTCCATCTGTGGAGCCGTCGCGGGGAAGGTTATCTCTCGACCATCATCGGCCGTTACTTTCACATGGTACTCCAGGTCTTTCGCTTCGATTCTTTCGGCCGGTATCGCAACAGAATATGTGCTGCGGCTGATATGCACCAGAGGAATTTTGTTGTAGTTGCCCGCACCCATTGGCCGCCAGCAAAGGCAGCCGCTACGCGGCTCATTTTGCGAGAGAATTATCACCTTAAGCTTCAGGTCTTCTTCTGCCATCAAGCTCGTGCGGACCGTGGGGACGATGACTCGTGTCGGGCCGCGGTATTCGTGCCCAGGCTTTGTATCGGCCGGCAACGATTCTCCAAGGGCCTCTTCTATCGCCTTATCGTGCTTGTTGAGCAGTTGAAGTTTTCTCATCGAGTGCTGCTCGATATTGGCCACCGTTCCCATCTCGCCCGAGTTGCTGACTGTGGCGAGCAGATAGCCCACCATGTCAGCCCAGCTCTGCGTAAGCTGTCGACGTAATGGAAGGGCCTTCTCGCTCGCGAACATCTTCCTGCGTGAAGCATCTTTTTCGTTCTTCATCTGCTCTATAGCACCATCCAGCGCACCCAACGTGCATCCTACCCTTGCCATTGCTTTCATGAAACGAAAGCTGTTCAGCCAATAATGGAATCTCGCGCGATTGGCCGCTCCCTGAATCTTTGCCCCGAGGGCGGCCAGCTCATCTACGAACTTGTATGACTTTGCGACCTGCGACCAAGGCTTATTGTTGGTCACGATTCCTCCGGGCCCCTGAATCCAGGTCGAAGGCTCGTGCAGGTGACAATCAATCCGGCTGAAGATTTCTGCGATGGGCTCAGCCGCTTCCGGCCCAAACTGGTGCAATGCCCAGTCCGCATAAAAGTCATCCGCCGGCAAGAAACGGGACTCATCCGGCGTAGCTTCCAGGTCGGCCCTGTAATCCTTGTACGTACCGCCGCCACAATTAATCTTCTTGGCGAAATGCCGACTGTCTTGCTGATTCGTGCCGGTCGTTTCGCCCTCGACTGCAATCGCTGCGATACACGGGAACTCCACAACCTTATCAAAGCTGATCTCCAATATGCCGTCACCAACCTCAATGTTCTCGAACTGGTAATCCAGCGCTCTGTCTTTTTCGACCGCGGCAAAGATGTCCAGATTCTCAATCACCTGTTTGCCCTGCACTTTCACGCCGAAGACCCGCTTACCGGCTTGGCCATAATGCGGCTCACAGAACTGTAGCGTCACTGTGTAACTGCCGTTAGGAACCTCCAGCCGATACGCCGAAACGTCGTAGCGGACGTTTCGATACAAAGGGTCATCCTGGGTATCCGCTATCGCATGATCCGGAAAATGAGCAACCTTCCCACCGACCACGCCTTCTGCCTTTTTGGCTTTGGCAGATTCTGCGTCGAATTTCGCCGGCAATCTTTCGTCCCATGCCGCCTTGGCCAAAGCTGAAACATTTGGCCCCAGAATCCGCGTTCGCCAATGAATTCCCATGAGGCCGGTGCAGCCGTATGCCAAGGCATCGGCGCCATCTTTGCGCATTCGGCCCGCCCACAACTGCGGCGAGATCATGCCGGGATCATCCTCCAGCCAGGGAATCGCCCATTTCGGCCTGCCCTTGACCTTGGCAAATTGTGGCTCGACCGGCGCCTTTCCCACCTGCCGGTTAATGCAACTAAACGGCATGGTCTTTGGCAGCACATTGTCGAACTGCGCCCGGTCTTTTGGCGGACCGAGGACCCAGCCGCACGTAGCCAAGGTGAATGGGGCGTGTATCTTCTCGGCTGCCGCCATGGCCAGCAGCAAATCGTCCTGGGTCGCGGCCACTCGCTCATCTTTAACATCCTGCCATGTCCAGTATTCCGGCGTCCACAGCCAGTAGTAATCCAGCGGATGCGTTCCCATGATCCGCTGGAACATGCCTTCGTAGAGCTCTTGCACAACTGCCGCGTTGTTGGGGTCTTTTCCAGTTTCCATCAAGCGTTGCCTGGTCAGCTTGGGGATTGTGAGCGGCGTCTCGGTCCCGATGCACGTCTTGACCCCGAGCTTTCGCGCAAATGTAAACGCATCATTCAGGACATTGCCGAACCGGTTGAACATCTCGTTGCACTCTTGCAGCGTTTCAGGCCAGAGTGCCATCTGCCTCATGTAGTCCACCCCGTACGCATCGCGCGCGAATAGAACCGCCGCACCGAAATGAAAGTCTTCTGTGTCCGCGGCTTCGTAGCCCCATGTTCCGTTGTACGTGGTGAAGTGCCTGGCGGGATAGCTGAACTTTACTTTTCCGTCTGGACCGATATCTTGCGGCCTGCCTATCCACACCGTGGGCTCGGGGCCGACGCCGCCTTCCGGATAGCAATGCAAGCCAAAGAAGTTCATCCGAAGCTTGGGCAATTGGGCGAGGACCGCCTTGTATTTGTCGGTGTCCCACCAATCCGGGCCTTCGGGAAAATCGTGGAAGGGATGAATGCCGCGCAGCTCAAACAGAGGTTTGCCCGTTTCATCGAGCTCCGGCAGTTCCAGCGCTATCGTCTCATCGGGGACTGTGTCGCCGTGCAAATAGAATCGCACGCCGAGATGCTCGACAAATCGGTATGCACCATAAAGTGTTCCAAGCTCGTCACCGCCGGTGATTAGGACTGTGGGCTGCTTCGTTTTCCGGAGCGTCTTTAGCCGGTATTGTTGGGGTTGCAAGGAGACAACGGATTCCTCAAGCGCATCGCTCATTGCAAGCATCGTCGCAATGACGCCCCGGTCCTTTCGGCCGATTACGATGCACGGGTTCGCACTGTCGACGCCTCGGTGGTGTTGAATAATCGGCATGAGAATTCCCGTGCGCAGATATACGTAGCGCCGAATCTCCTTTGCAGCCAAACGTTCCGCTAAAGAGGCTTTTGAGGAACAAATGATAGTCGCGGATTTCGACGATTTGCGGGCGCCGATGTTCGTCTGTTGGCAAGCGGGAACTGCCACCAAAACCACAATGGAAAACAACCAAGCCCTTTTCATGCTTTATTCTCCAGCCCGGCTACTGGCCCTTGAGGGGCGAGCTCGGCCTTCCTGGCCCCGGCTTGAGCCTCGCCAAGACGAGCGCCGAAGCGAGCACCGTGTGTTTACCAGAGCACGCGTTCGGACGAGAACAATTCAAAACTGAAAATTGTATTCATCCTGCCGACGGCACATTTAAGCATACTTTCAGACCCGTTACAAGTCACTTTGTCAACGGCAATTGCCTTGATTGCTACCAGATTGCAAATTCCCTATATTTGCATCCGCCACAAATCAAAAGTGTTTGTGAGCCAACCAGATTGCCCTGGACGGACCGATGTAGCGGCAATATAGTAGGAGATCGTGGGGTGCTCGTCTCGGCGTAGCGAGCCGTAGCCGGGAGCCCCATACCACCGGCTGCCCGCTCAATGGGTGCGGGGTGCAGGCGGGCAATAGTCCACGACGCGGTGCCAGCGGGGTTACTATGTCAAAGACACGCGCGAATCGCAAACCGGCTGCCCTTGAAGGCAAGATCAGCACGTTTCAGAAGAAATGCCATGACGCGGGCCTGCGAATCACGCCGCAAAGAACGGCGGTTTACAGGGCCCTGCTTGAGACAGATGAGCATCCTTCAGCCGAACAGGTCTTTCAGAAAATAAGGCCGATGCTGCCCAATATATCGCTGGATACCGTCAACAGGACGCTGCTGACTCTCAGCGACATCGGGGCGGCGTTTATCGTTGAGGGCTCCGGCGATGCCAAAAGGTTTGACGGCAACCTGGAGAATCACCAGCACTTCAAATGCGTCAAGTGCAAAAGAATTATCGATTTTCATCATAAGCCTTTTGATGACATCCAGATTCCCAAGAACATTAGCAAAAGGTTTACCGTACTCAGGAAAACAGTATACTTTGAGGGTCTTTGCGACTTGTGCCTGTCTCGGCTTGGCCGAGCCAAGACGGGCCGAAAAAAGAGCGACTCGCGCTGAATCCAAAGTTGGACTGGATGCGGACGCCTTTATCATTACAGATACGCGAAAAAAGGAGAACGGAAATGTTGAGCAAAAAGATGCAAGAGGCTCTGAACGAGCAGATTAACGCCGAGTTGTATTCAGCGTACCTGTATCTGTCCATGGCCGCGTACTTTGAATCGCTGAATTTGGCGGGCTTTGCAAACTGGATGCAGGTCCAGGCGCAGGAGGAAACGGCACACGCGATGAAGTTCTACGGCTACGTGCACGAGCGTGGGGGACGGGTCACACTCCAGGCAATCGCCCAACCGGAAACAGAGTGGGCATCCGTCTCGGCGGTCTTCGAGGCTACGTACAAGCACGAGCAGGGTGTTACCGAGCGCATCAACGACCTGGTGGATTTGGCTATCAAGGAGAAAGACCACGCCACAAATAGCTTTCTGCAGTGGTTCGTGGACGAGCAGGTCGAGGAGGAAAAAAGCGCCGACGAGGTCGTGCAGAAACTTCGACAAATCGGGGATGCTCCAAGTCCGTTATTTATGCTCGACAATGAGCTTGGAAAGCGGGCATTCAAGCCCCCAGCCAAGGAAGGAGAATGACAGTGGGTATGACGTTTAGCGCAGATGAAATTTTCGAAATGGCCGAACAAATCGAAAGAAACGGGGCCAAGTTCTACCGGGCGGCGGCGGAAAAGCTGCCAAAAGCGCGACAGACTTTCCTGGATCTTGCGGCCATGGAAGATGATCACGAGAGAACGTTCGCAGCGATGCGTTCCGAGCTTACCGGCAAAGAACTGCAGCCGGACGTGTTCGACCCGGAGGGCGAAGCGCAGAAGTATCTACAGGTCATGGCAGACGGTCATGTCTTTAACGTAAAAGCCGACCCGGCCGAGCAGCTCAAGAGCTTGGACACGCCTCAGGATGTTTTGGAGGCGGCGATTGGCATAGAGAAAGACTCCATCGCGTACTATGCCGGCCTGAAAGAATACGTCCCGCCCAAAGCCGGCAGAGACAAGGTCGAGGCAATTATCAGGGAAGAATTCGGCCATATCGCCACATTGAACGATAAGTTGGCGGCTTTGCAATAATGGCGGTTGCTCGTTTCAGTTATGAAGAAGGAGCGGAACTATGAAGAAATATGAATGTACTTTATGCGGGTACATTTACGATCCGACTAAGGGTGATCCGGACAACGGCGTCCAGCCCGGTACGGCCTTCGAGGATTTGCCGGACAACTGGGTTTGTCCGGATTGCGGCGCGGGCAAAGATGAGTTCAAGCCGGTCGAAGGCTGAAGATTCGAAGTTCGAAATCCGAAATGGCAAGGAAGCCGAGAGCATGCCGGAAATCAAGCCATCCTTGAGGCTTCCGGCCCGGCGGGGTGAAGTTCCCGCCCGGCGGGGTCCCAAATCGTTATATCCGGCAGGCATAACCGCCGAGGACATACTCTGTGCAGAAACGCCGGCTCCGCCAAATGCCATAGTCGTGTTTGGAGCCTCCGGAGACCTCACGCGGAGAAAGCTGCTGTCCAGTATCTTTCAAATCCATGCACAAAATTTGCTTGACGAGCGGTTCTACTTGCTGGGTTGCGGTCGCAAGGGGTTCTCGGATGAGAGCTTCCGCAAAGCCGCAGAACAGGCGATCCGCGAGAATAACGGTCACGTATCGGCGAAGGATCTGAGTGCCTTCGTCCAGAAGCTTTACTACATAGATGGTGACTACGCTGACGCTGCATTTTATGGGCGCGTCAGGACCAAGCTGCTTGAATTGGACAAAAAACACAAGGTCTATGACAGCCTCGTATTCTACCTGGCGGTTCCGCCGTTTCTCTACGAGACAATAGTCGAACATCTCGGCTTGGCCGGGCTGGCGTGCCCGAAAAAGCTCGGCACAAAACAACAAGTCAAATTAGTTATAGAAAAGCCCTTCGGCAGGGACCTCGAAAGTGCCGCAGAATTAAATGAGCACATCAGACATTGCTTCGATGAATCGCAAATCTACCGCATCGACCACTACCTGGGCAAAGATACCGTTCAGAACATCCTGATGTTCCGGTTTGCCAACACCATTTTTGAACCTGTGTGGAACCGCAACTACATCGACCATGTGCAAGTGACCATCGCCGAGACTCTGGGAGTAGAGCACCGGGCAAGCTATTATGACCACACGGGGGCTCTGCGGGATATGTTTCAAAACCACGTGCTTCAAATGGTTGCGTTAGTGGCCATGGAGCCGCCCATATCTTTCGAGGCCGAGCATGTCCGTGATGAAAAAGTAAAGCTCCTTCGGTCGATCCGTCCGTTCGGGCCGGATGAGACGGATCAGTTTTTCGTACGCGGCCAATACGGCCCGGGGTCAATACATGGTCAGAAGGTCATCGGCTACCGCGAAGAAACGGGCACAGAGCCTGCATCCAAAACGGAGACCTTCGTGGCGGCCAAGCTCTTCGTGGATAATTGGCGGTGGAACGGTGTTCCCTTCTATCTGCGAACAGGCAAAAGGCTTGCCAAAAAACACACTGAAATCGCTGTTACTTTCAAGAAGGTTCCCCATTCGATGTTCGTTTCTGCCGGCCTGACGGACATGCCGCCTAACGCGCTCGTCTTCCAAATCCAGCCGGAAGAAGGAATCTCCTTGAATTTCCAGGCAAAGAATCCCGGGGCCAAAATTTGCATGAGCACACTAAATATGAGTTTTGATTATAAGAGCGTGTTTTTGGTGGGTATGCCGGAGGCGTATCAGCGATTACTTCTGGATTGTATGGTGGGGGACCAAACACTATTTGACAGGTATGACGCCGTGGAGGTCTCCTGGAGGTTGCTGACGCCTGTACTGCAAGCCTGGCAAAGCAGCGACTCGGAACCTTACGAGTATCCTGCAGGCTGCCACAGCTTCCCCCAAGCCGACAAGCTCATTGAATCTGACGGCCGAGCCTGGCGGAGGCTTACCCGAATATAACGCCCTGCGGTGACAGACTTGTCGTTGGCCGTCTTTTATCGTTGCCCATCTGTAATTACTGCCGTCTCCGCGGCGTCTTGATACTGCTTGAATAGCCCGTGCACATCTGCCGTCTGCGCATCGTGGGCATGGACGACAACCCGATACCGCAACGTCAGTGTCTGGTCCTTGGGTAGTTCCAACTGATTGTCTTCGAGCCAGAACATCGGCGTCGGCGAGAAAAAACCGTAGTCGCGTGTGAACCATTTGCAGGGGAACCAACGGTTTTTCGGATGCTGGAAAATCGCCAGACCTTCCGTGACACCATCGCGCGTGCCGGAGTAGTCGCACCACGGCGAGGCCACGCCCCAGGTGCCTTTTTCGCCGGTCTTGCCTTCGGCGTTTACCAACGTGCCGCCGGACTTGACACTCAACGCAGCGACCATGCGGGCCGAAAACAACGAATGATTTGTCTTGAGGATGCGGATATCCGTCAGCGGGTCCAGCGTGATTTCAAAGTCAATGAATCGAAGGCTTTCCTCCGGTGCGGTTATAACGATACGTCTACGGTCCAGGATGATCGGCTTTTTTCCGGGCTGCTGCCACACACATTTATCCGTGAACACAACGCGCCGGCCTGAAGGCTCAACTATCTTTGGTCCCAGCGAGACAATCTGCCCACGCTCGTTGCTTTCCTGCCAGTAGTTGCCGCCGTTGACCCGGTCGCAGCCGAAGAACAAGGAATGATGATGAGGATACGGCTGCGATGATTCTGTGGTGACGGACTCGCCGGACGCCGGGCCGTTGACCGGCCAAAAATACGGATACTTCTGGTCTTTGTCGAACTTGTAGCAGGTAAAGACTTGGGACCCCGCCGGGCGGGAAGGCTGCCCCGCCGGGCGGGAAGGCTGCCCCGCCGGGCGGGAACCCTCATCCGCTACGGTTACGACTACCTGGTCTTTCTCAATCCTGGCTGCCAGTTCTTGAGGTTCAGCCCTAACAAGCCCACTGCACGCCAGTATGAAAACAACGGTAAATATCGGAGTCTTTTTGAATCTCTCTTTTTGATTTCTCATCTCGTTATCCACCTCAGAGAGACCGTGGACTGCGCATTGGCCGCCAGAGCATTCGGTCCGCCTGGCCGTCATTGACGAATCGTTCCTTTTCCGGGTCCCAGCGGAGCTTTCGGCCGAGCCGCATAGCGATGTCGCCCAGCAGACAAATCGTGCAGGAGCGGTGCCCGATTTCCACCGGAGCAATGGGCGGGGTCCGTGACTTAATACACTCAAGCCAGTTACCTTTGTGATTATTGCTTTTGTAAAGGTGAATCTCATCCGGACCGATAGTTGATGTCACCAAGGATTTCGGATGTGCATCCAGATGACCGCGCCGAACGTACACCCAGCCCTGCGTCCCTTCGAAGCGCACTCCCTGTTCAATCTTGCCGCTGTCGGCGCAGATCAGCTTGACACTATTGGCGTAGGTATATTCGATGTGGAATTTCCCGTGCACGTCCCACAGCCCGTCTTTGGGAAACTCTGCCTCGCCCTGGACTTCGACGGGGCCGGTCAGTTCGGTGTCCATGCCCCACTGAGCGATGTCGTTGTGATGACTTCCCCAGCCGGTGATCATGCCCGCGCCGTAGTCCGAGATGCGCAGCCAGCCGGGTCGGCTGTAGCCTTTTTCCGGATGCACGCGCTTCTCCGTATATGCGGCCCACGGTGCGGGACCCAGCCACATATCGTAGTCGAGATTCTCAGGAACGGGCATAGGTGGTGCCGGCCCCGTGCCGGGATCGGTCGGCAGACCTACCAGGACACGCTGCAACTTTCCGATGCGGCCGTTGCGCACCAACTCGCACGCAAAGCGGAACTGCGTTTCACTTCGCTGCTGACTGCCCACTTGCAGTATCCGCCCGTAGTCCTGCACAGTGTCACTTAATGCGCGGCCCTCTTGGATAGTCAGTGTCAGCGGTTTCTGCAGAAAGATGTCCTTGCCCGTTCTGGCAGCGGCGATGGCAGGCAGCGCGTGCCAGTGGTCCGGCGTGACAATCGAGACCGCGTCAATATCATCTCGGGCAAGGAGTTCTCGGAAATCCCCATACATTGCACAGCCTTGATAGCCTCCCTTGTTCTTTTGGTCGGCGTAACGGGCCTGCACCAGTTGCCGAGCGTGCTTGGTCCTTTCTCGGTCCACGTCACATACCGCTACAATCTGGGCCTGTTTGAATCCCAGAATCTCTTTCATGTCACCGACTCCCATCCGCCCGACGCCGATACAGCCCACCGTAATGCGGCTACCGGGCGCATCGGCACCGAACACGGACGCCGGGACGATGCTCGGCCCGAACAAAGCCGCACCTGTTGCAGTTGTCAGCGAACTCTTCAAAAAATTACGACGACTTATCTGAGGCCCGGATTTCCTGTCTTTGCGCATCTTCATGTTCCTTTACTCACACGAATAGTCAGTAATCATTTACAATCGCCAGGGACTTCGCATACTGCGGCTGAGCAGGCGGTTGGCATCGTCATCGTTGGTGAACCGTTCCGTATCCGGATTCCATTTTAGCTCTCGGCCGACCTTGATGGCGATGTGTCCGAGCTGGCACAACGAAGTAGTACGATGGCCGACTTCCGCATCTGCCAGCGTCTGTCCACGCGTCTTGACCGCATCGATGAAATCCCTTTTCTCATCCTTCAGCGGCAAATGAATCTCGTCCGGTCCAATTGGGGTTTGCAGGATGGATTCAGGATGCGCTTTGAGACCGCGCTTGCTGTAATCGGCCTCGACCCATCCATCGGCGCCTTCGAACCGCACATACGGTCGGCTGGTATTGTACATCAATTGCACGCCGTTGGCATATTTGTAGTGGACTTCGAAGCTCAGCAGCACGTTCCAAAGGCCGTCGCGCGGGTACTCACCCTGGCCCACAACCTCGATAGGGCCCGTGCGCTCTGTTCCATTGCCCCACTGAGCGATATCATTGAGGTGTGCTCCCCAGTTGGTAACCATCCCCTCACAGTAATCCTGGACCCGCATCCAGCCGGGGCGATTATAGCTGTGGGGCGGATGGACACGTTTCTCGGTGTAAGGCGCAAAGTCAGCCGGCCCCAGCCAAAGCTCATAATCCAGTTCATCCGGCACCGGCATACGTTGCTGCGGGCCGCAAGCTACATCGCCTGCCGGCACGCCTGTGTGGATCGTGTGCAGCTTGCCGATACGTCCGTTCAGCACGAATTCACATGCCCGCTGAAAGCAAGACAGCGAGCGGAATTCGCTGTCCGTTCGGAATACCCGGCCGTACCGCCGCACCGTATCACTCAGCGCCCGCCCTTCGGCGATATTCAGGGTCAACGGCTTTTCACAGCAGATGTCTTTGCCGGCTTTGGCAGCGGCGATGGCCATGGGAACATGCCAGTGGTCCGGCGTGGAAATCATGACCGCGTCGATATCGCTGCGCGCCAGAAGTTCGGGAAAGTCAGCATACGCCGCGCAGCCTTTGAATGTGCCGGAAGTCGCGGCCTTGGCGTAATGCTCCTCTACCACCTTGCGTGCATTGTCCAGCCTCCAGGAATCGACATCGCAGACTGCAACCACCTGCGTATCAGCCCCGTGCAGAAAAGACTTGAGATTGGAATGAAACGCCTGCCGGCCCATTCCTATCATGCCGATTGTTATGCGGTCGCTGGGAGCGGGCCGACCGACCGCGGTTCGCAGCGTCATTCGCGCAGCGGCGACGCCCAGCGCTGCAATTGCCGAGCCTTTCAAGAACTGCCGGCGAGTCAAGGTACGTGCCGTTTTGGCTGCAATGCTATTCAGGGTCCTTTCTCCTTCCTGGTTTAGCCTCGTTCTTACCGAGCCACTGCCTCATGGTATCACATCCGGGCGCCGTTCGCAATGCGAATTTGCTTGCCTCTGGACGGCCTTGATCTTATCCTTAAGAAATGGTGAACCACGTTTGGCGGTGCGCCACAAATGGTAGACGGCACCAGTGACGGCAAAAAAGGAGAAAACACAAATGGGCAAACGACATAGTAGGCGACAATTCTTGCACTTGGTCGGCATGGGGGCGGCTGCTTCGCTTGTAGGACCAAGCGGGTGTTTGAGCCAGAGCCACAGCGCGACACGAGTAAAGAGAGTAAGGTTCAAGCTGGGATTGGCCTCGTACACGCTGCGCAAGTTCAGCCTGGAGCGAACGCTTGAGATGACGCAGCGGCTCGGACTAAGACACATCGCCCTGAAGAGTTTTCATTTGCCGCTGGATAGCAGCCCGGACCAAATCAGGCAGACAGCAGAAAAGGTCAAAAATGCCGGGATAGAGCTTTATGGCGGCGGTGTGATCTATATGAAAAACCGCACCGAGGTGCAACAAGCCTTTGACTACGCCAAGGCTGCGGGGATGGAGGTGATTATCGGCGTCGCAAAGCCGGAGCTTCTAAGTTTGGTCAATGAAAAAGTCCAACAGTACGATATCAAGGTTGCGATACACAATCATGGGCCTACGGATAAGGTGTACCCTACGCCCGAAAGTGCTTACGAGAAGATAAAGAATTTGGACAGGCGAATCGGACTCTGCAACGACATCGGTCACACCATGCGTGCCGGGGTCGATCCATCGGTCTCGGCTCAGAGGTTTGGAGACCGGCTATTAGATGTACACATGAAGGATGTCTCCGAGGCGACTGCGAAAGGAAAAGCAATAGAAGTCGGCCGAGGCGTAATCGACATTCCCAGGTTTTTGGCGACACTGACCAAGATCAATTACGCCGGTGTAGTATCGTTTGAGTATGAAAAGGACGCCGAAGACCCGCTTGCAGGTCTGGCCGAGTCGGTTGGCTATGTCAGAGGTGTGCTGGCCAGCATTTGAACTGAGAATTCAAAATCCAAAATGTAAAACTAAGGACGTCATCCCGACAAGTCGGGACTCCACAATTTTGATTTTTGCACTTTGATCTTTGGATTCATTTACCGATGCCGTACAACATTCGCATGGTAAGCACGTATCCGCCGCGAAGATGCGGGGTAGGCACGTTTTCGCGTGACCTGGCCACGGCGCTGGCCCACTTCACGGGAGAAGTCGGACATATCAGGATAGCGGCCATCGATAACGACAGCGGGCCATACGACATCCCGGTGGACCTTATTATCGACCAATACAATCCCGAATCCTGGCGCAACGCGATCACGCACATCCTGGCCCGTGCCAGTGAAGGCACCAACCCCACGGTGGTGCTGCTGCAACACGAGTATGGCCTCGACCCCGACAAAGACGGCAATGACGGGCAGGGCACAAATTTTGTCCAGCTCGCAAAGGCATTTCACCAGCGCGGTCTTACCACTCTGGTCTATCCGCACACCGTCCTCGACGAGCCTGACCCTCACCAGAAAAAGATCTTGCAGGATTTAGCTGAAAACAGTGACGGGCTTATCGTCACAACGGAAAGTGCCGTCCAGATACTGGCATCAAACACGTATGGAATCGACCGTTCCAAGCTCAAGCATATCGATCACGGCATCAGGATGCAGCACCCTTCTCAGTACGACCGACTATCGATCAAGCGAGAGTACGGATTGGAAAACCGGTTTCTGGTCACTACCCTGGGTCTGCTATCCCCGGACAAAGGTATTCAGTATGGGCTTCGTGCTTACGGAAGGTTTTTGTCCGAGTCGTGCACGGACGAGCAGAGAAAAAGAATAGTCTATTTGGTCGCCGGGCAATACCATCCCGAATTTGTGAAGGCCGATGGCGGTCAGCCGTACCGAGAGTTCCAGGAGGCAATAGCCGCCGCTCTGCAAGATTCCAAGCTGCGCTGGTGCAGAACCAGGCAGCTTGGCTCGCTCTCGTTGGAAGTCTGTGAACCCGATACCCGGTACGGAGCCACTCCAGTCGGCGATGCTCCAGAGCTATGGCGACGCACCACGGATATTGAGCGCTGTGACGTTGTCTTTCTGGATGCCTTTCTGGACGAGACTACACTGCTTAAACTTTACGGTGCGACCAATGTCATGGTGTTGCCATATCTGAATATGCAACAGATATCAAGTGGTATCCTTGCCGACACGCTCGGCTCCGGCAGAGCGGCCATTGCCGCAAAATTCAGGTACGCGGTGGAGCTGATCAATTCAAACCGGCGGTGTCCGGACGGCGTGGTGATTGGCCGGCACGCAAGAGGGATCCTGGTTGACCCCGGAGAGCCTTGTGTTGACCAGATAGCTCAGGCTCTTGATTATCTGGTCTTCAATGAAGGCGTACGCCTTCGCATGGAAAAGCAGGCCCACCAAAGAGGCTATCAGATGAGATGGAACAATAGCGCCTGGGCTTTATTGCAATATGTGGACTTCGTGAGAGAGCAAAAAGAGATTGTCACGGGAAGGGGAATAAAATTCAACCGGGAAAAACCCTCAATTTTTCAGAAGCACAAATTTCGTATGGCCTCAAGTGCTTCGGAGACTACCACCACGCGATACACGCAGGTCACGCAAGAAAACTCTCCACTTCCGCCGACGACATAGCCAAGCATCATTCAGGCACATCAGGTCAGCTTCACACATGTTTGTTCTTTGGCCGCTTTATATATCGCCAGGATAAGCTGGACGGCCTTGCGGGCTTCGGTCCCGCTCAGTGCAAGATCTTTGCCGCCCTCCAGGGCATCAATAAACGCTTGAAAATTACGTGCGTGAAGGTCGTGGGCGATAGCAGCAGGATCGGCCACGCCGCCGGCGCCTTTTACCTGTGCGAATTGCTTGCGAATCTTTTCATCTTCGGGCTTCTCGTCAGCGAACTGCCACACAGTGAAGCTGTCTTCCAGGTAAACGACCGTGCCCTTTGTGCCGGTGATTTCGAACCGTTTGAATTGGCCGGGATACGAAGCGGTGGTGCCGTAGATGATTCCCAGCGCACCGTTTGTGAAACGCAGCGCCGCAACTGCGGTGTCTTCTGCCTCAATTTGTGGGTGCCCTAACGTCGCGACATAGGCCTGGACCGACTCGACCGGCGGCATCAAATCGCACAACATGTCAACCATGTGGATGGACTGATTCATCAGTGCCCCGCCGCCGTCCAATTTCCACGTGCCATGCCATGAGTCCGTGTAGTATTCATCGGTCCGCCACCAGGGAACATACACGCCGGCATACGTGATGACGCCAAAACGCTTCGCCTGTATCGCCTCTCGCAGCGCGGCCTGCGCATCGGTGAATCGATTCTGAAATACGCCTCCCAAAAGGGTTCCGGCCTTCTTGTGCGCGTCGATCATTGCATCGATGCTCTCGAGCGTAACTTCCAGAGGTTTTTCGCAGATTACGTGCTTGCCGGCCCGAGCAGCGGCAATGGCAGGCTCGGCGTGCGCACCGCTCGGCGTGGCGATAGTGACAATGTCAAGCTCTTTGCTGCTCAGCATCTCATCGGTGTCTGTGAATGCCTTGCACTTGTGCTTTTCCGCCAACGCTTTTGCACGCTGCGGAACCTTGTCACAACAAGCAAGCACCTTTGCATTGGGAATATCCGCTATAGCCCTCGCGTGAAAATCGGCGATGAGTCCTGCACCAACAATTCCGAAATTCCAGGTCTTCATATCTGCCTCCGTATTTTGCCTAATCACATTGCAGACCCACTTGGTTGGAAAGCTCTCTGACGGCAGCGATTGCTTTGGAAAAAAGCTCAGGCCCAGTGTCGCCGCCGAACTGACCGCCGGCTCGCAGGTGTGGCTCCATGGTTAGGCAACCCTCATAATGCATCGCCGCAAGCTCGGCCAGCAGCTCTTTGATCTGGCCGTCGCCTTCGCCCGGTATGCTGCCGACGTCTTTGTCGCCCACCTTCCAGTCCTTGATGTGCACGTGGACAACGTAGGGCTTCATTAAGGGCCAGCACGTTTCTACGTTGTCCGTGATTTTCTGCCCCCACACAAAGTTGCCGGGATCATACACGAGCCTCAGCTTCGGCGAATTGACGGTTTCAACAAGATCAACGCAGTGCTCCGCCGTATCGCCGTAAATGTGCGTTTCATTTTCATGGACCATGGTGACATCAGCGTCCTTTATCACACCCACCTTTGCCTGCATTCGCTCCATAACCTGGTCGCGATAATCGACGATGTCTTTACCCTCCGGTGCATAATAGCTAAACATTCGTATATACGGCGTCTCGAAAAACTCAGCGAGCTCGACGGCGTGTTTGAACTTGTCCAGATGAGGCTCGAACGGCTCATCGAGTTTCACTTTGCCTATGGGCGAGCCGATGGCGCTTACTTTCAGGCCATGGTCCTGAATCATCTTTTTTGCTTCATTTAGCTCATCCTGGGTGAGGTCTATGATGTTCTTTTTGTTGACGAAGCGAGGCTCGATATAACCTACCTTCTCCCGCGCGAGATATTTGACCTGCTCCAGGAAGTCGTTGGTTACTTCATCGGCAAATGCGCTTAATTTCGCCATGTTCAGTTACTCCTAATGATGTATGATTCAGAGCAAACTCTACTTTTCAAATCGTGCGGCTGGTTCGGGTAAATCCCGTTTGATTTCGCTTAGCCTATAACCGAAACCGGGCCCGTTTATTGTTGAAAGGTCCACCTGGCCGGCGCGTCGCTTATAAAGTCCTGGGTGCACAGCTTCTTCTTGCTCCGATGCCGCCGGATAGAACTGCATCGCGTTGGTCTCGACGCCCATGATTGTACCCGCGTGCGCCGCCAAAAGAACGTGTGGAATCTGTGCCAGCATCGGGTTAGTCAAATCCTGCACCATCAGCGTCATTCCGTGGGCCTTGGCCCAGCACAAACTCAGCAATGCCCCGCTCTGGGTTTTGCACGTCTTCAGCGCTACGCCCGTCCAACCCAAATGCCGGCCCAGCCTGATTAGTTTCCAGTCGTGGGCGCTTTCGTCCATGAACAGAGGCTTGCGGGCCGAGACACTGTGAACATGGATCTGATTTTGCTCCAGTTCGTACGGGAACGGCTGTTCCACATAGAGAATCATCTGATAGATACGCGGATGCTCCACCATCAGCCGATCCAAAATATCATTCACGTATGCAGGGTCGGTGACGGTGCAGTTAAAATCGCTGGTCAGCCAAAGCACACCATTTTCCAGCGCAATTTCGCCGACCTTGACCAGCCTGTCCATGTCCCACGCAGAGTCGTTGCCGCGCAGCTTCACCTTCAGGCATTTCAGCCCGTCACGTTGTATCCAGTCCGGCAATAGCACCGGGTAGCCATCGTTCGGCTCCGCACCCGTTAGCTCGGATTCGTCCAGTAGATCTTTGCCGCCCACCAAGTGCCATGCGGACATGGTCTTGGCCGGTGGGACTTGCAGGAAATCCACCGGGTATTTGCCGGCAAACGAGAAGTCGATACCTTCGGCCGACTCAAGAAACGAAGATAAATCACGGTTCATGAACTCGGCATTATAGGTCGAGTAAACATCGCGCTTGAGAAGCCGGCCGTAAGCATCGTGTAAGGCAATGTCGAACGCCGAACAGCAGACCAACGCCGCCAGCCAGGGCATCGGTTCGGCCTTCTTGCCTCGTTGGCGGTTGAGCTTGTCCAGCAAGCCGGGCAGAAGAGACTCGATAAAATCACTCCCTAATTCAACAGGATGACCGCTATGGTCGAACATTGCCCAGGCCTCGGCGAGCATTCCGCAGAAAGCTTTCATCGCCTCGTGCCTTTGCTGATATGCAAGTTGGCTCGGCCAGGCCCACTGCACGCTCAGCGGCGTTTCGCCCCAGCCCTGTGCTTCCTGACCCTGCCTGTTCGCTGCGCTCATACGCACACGGGCGCACGTCACCGAGGTGAGTGTCTCAGGCCCGAATTTCAAGGGCACCCTGGTTTGAATAGGAATGAAATACACGTCAACAGATGTAGGGGTAATATCGGTTTTCATCGTTTGCCTTGCAAGCCACTTATGTGCGGAAACCCATCAGCACTACACAGATTTATAATCCTCATCCAGCCGCTGTCAACCGAAACTTCGGTATACCAGCCAGCCAAGAATGTGCGTGTCCAAACAGAACCCTATTTTGAACCAACTGCATGCAAAAGACATCGGCCTGCACTAATTACGGCCACTTGCCATCTGGAGTCCCAGCAATGCAAAAAGACGGTTTTGGGGTTGCTATCTTGGCCGGCATCTCTATAATTTCTGAATGTTCCTTTACGGAAGGGACATGTGCCGAAAAGGCAAGTCCGTGAATCGTTACAGACTGTAAACTTGTGCACGCGGATCATGATTGGAAAGGAGTAGAGGCATGGAACTAAATCGAAAACTCAAAATGGGAATGGTTGGCGGAGGCCCCGGCGCGTTCATCGGCGATGTACACCGCAAGGCGTCTCGCCTGGCCGGCGGCATCGAGCTGGTGGCCGGTGCATTCGACATCAACCCGCGCAAATCGAAGCAGATGGGACGAGAGCTACTGCTCGATTCCAAACGGACATATCGCAACTACGAGGAGATGATTGAACGAGAGCTGAAGCTGCCGGAGGGCGAGAGAATTGATTTCGTTGCGGTTACCACGCCGAACAACTGGCACTTCCCTATCGCCAGCGCTTTTCTCGAGGCAGGCTTCCACGTAATGTGTGAAAAACCCATGACGTTCAATGTAAAAGAGGCCAAGGATTTGCAGAAGCTGGTGAAGAAGTCCCGCAAGGTGTTCGGGCTGATGCACAACTACACCGGTTATCCGATGGTCAAGCTCGCTCGCGATATGGCACGTGGGGGCGAGTTGGGCAAGATTCGTAAGATCGTAGTACAATACCCACAGGGCTGGCTGTCTACGCCGCTGGAAAAAACGGGTCAAATGCAGGCATCCTGGCGGACCGACCCGAAGCAAAGCGGCGGGGCCGGCTGCATGGGAGACATCGGTTCGCATGAAGAAAACCTCTCCGAGTATATCACAGGACTAAAGATTACCCGCGTCTGCGCCGACCTGACAATCTTTGTCAAGGGCCGAAAGCTGGACGATGACGGCAACTGCCTGCTTCAGTTTAACAACGGTGCCCGGGGCGTCCTGCACGCCAGCCAGATCGCCATCGGCGAGGAGAATAACCTGGCCATTTGGATCTATGGCGAAGAGAAAGCTCTGGAATGGCATCAGGAACATCCGAACTACCTTTATGTCAAGGAGCCAAATGGCCCGGTACAGGTGTGGCGCCGCGGCAACGACTATGTGGCTGCCAAGAGCCCTGCAGCAGGCCATGCTACCCGCCTGCCGTTTGGCCATCCCGAAGCCTTCTTTGAGGCCTTCGCCAACATATACTGTAACTTCGCCGATACCGTGCGGGCGAGACTGACCAGGACAAAACCTGACCCGCTGGTGCGGGACTTCCCCGGTGTCAACGATGGGCTGCGCGGTATGCAATTCATCGATACGGTTTTGACCAGCGCCAAAAGCAAACAGAAATGGACAGCCTTTAGGAAGTGATCGCCCCAACGGGACGGCTCACCAAAGGCAGCTCACGGCGTCGGGGCGGCCGGAAGTCGTGTGCGGGGCGAGCCTGTTGGGGGCTGAGTACGAAGTGTTAGGAGCAGGAAATGAAAGATCAGCACGAAAACTTTCTTCCACAGAGAAATACGCTTTCCCGGCGTGGTTTCATAGGAACCGCAGCGGCGGCAGCGGTGGCAATTTCCACACGAGCGCCCAAACTGCGGGCAGAGGACCCGCCGAAAAAGTTCAAGCTCAAGTATGCACCGCATTTCGGCATGTTCAGGCACAGTGCAGGCAATGACCCTATCGCTCAGCTTGCCTTTGCAGCCGATCAAGGCTTTACGGCGTGGGAAGACAATGGAATGATGGGCCGCCCAAGAGAGCTGCAAGAGAACATCGCCAAGAAGATGAGCCAATTGGATATGACCATGGGCGTCTTCGTCGCATACGCGGACTTTCAAAATGCCACCTTCGTCAAGCGAGATAGGGCCGTACGCGACATGCTGGTCAAACGGCTCGAGGCAGCAGTCGATGTTGCCAAGCGGGTCAATGCCAAGTGGTGCACCGTGGTCCCCGGAACTTACAGTCAGAGAATGGAATGGGACTATCAGACCGCCAATTGTGTGGAGAACCTCAAGTATTGCGCGGAAGTCTGCGAGCCCAGCGGATTGGTCATGGTGCTGGAGCCGCTGAACTGGTGGACCAATCATCCGGGCGTATTCTTAACCAAGATTCCACAGGCCTATCAGATTTGCCGGGCTGTGGCAAGCCCATCCTGCAAAATACTCGATGACCTGTACCATCAGCAGATTAGCGAAGGCAATCTGATTCCCAACATGGACATGGCCTGGGAGGAAATCGCCTATTTCCAGGTCGGCGACAATCCGGGCCGTAAAGAGCCGACCACCGGGGAGATTAACTACAGGAATATTTTCAAGCATCTGTACAACAAAGGCTACAAAGGTGTTGTCGGTATGGAGCATGGAAACAGCAGAGGCGGCAAAGAAGGTGAGATGGCGGTTATCGAGGCGTACCGAACCTGCGATGATTTTTGACACGCCAAGCGACTGACGGATCCGTGCGCCGGAAGAATGACAAATTCAAAATTCTACATTGTCGAGGTTATCAGTTATCGTTAGGAGAAAGGACATATTCATGAAGCAGAAAGCAATCCAAAAAGTGAGCGGTATCTCGCGAAGACAATTTGTGAAAACGTCGGCAGCCGCCGGCGTGGCAACGCTTTTGACATCCGCACCGCTGGTGTTCGCAAGACCCGCCAAGAAGATGCGGGTGGCGCTAATCGGCTGTGGCGGCCGGGGCAATGGGGCGTTGGGAAATTGCATGGAAGCGGGCAAACACATCGGGCTGGACCTTGAAGTTGTTGCAACCGCCGACTGGTTTGCCGACAGAGCTGAAAGGACCGGTAAAAAGTATGATGTGCCGGCGTCGAAATGTTTCAGTGGCGGCCGAGCCTACCGCAAGCTTCTGGATACCGATGCGGATGTTGTGTTGATAGCCACGTCACCCAATTTTCGCCCGGTGCACTTTGAGGCTGCTGTCAAGGCGGGCAAACACGTCTTTATGGAAAAACCCGTTGCTGTGGACCCGCCGGGCGCCCGCAGAATCATCGAGGCCGGTGAGCTGGCCAAACGCAAAGGCTTGGGGGTGGTGGCCGGCACCCAACGCAGACACCAGAGGAACTACCGCCGAAACGCCTACGCCGTGCACCACGGTGCCATCGGGGACATCAAGGGTGGCTGCGTATGGTGGTGCGGCGGCGCGCTGTGGTACAAGACCCGAAATCCGGGCGAGAGCGATGCGGACTACATGGTGCGGAACTGGGTCAGCTTCACCGAGATGTCCGGCGACCACATCGTAGAGCAGCACGTGCACAACCTGGATGTGGCCAACTGGTTCATCGGCCATCCTCCGGTGTTGGCGGTGGGTTTTGGCGGGCGTGCCCGACGCAAGACCGGCAACCAATTTGACTTCCATAGCGTCCAGCTCGATTACGCCGACGACCTGCACATCCACAGCATGTGCCGACAGATTAACGGCTGTTACAACCGGGTCAGCGAGCACTTTGTCGGGGCGAACGGCTCGGTCTGGGGCGGCGGCAGGATGGAGGGGGACAAGGAAGTCGACGCACCGGACTTCCCAGAGCACGGTGGACCATACGTGCAGGAGCACGTCGATCTTCTAAACAGTATCCTAAAAGATGAGCCGCTCAATGAGGCCCGCAACGTGGCGGAGGCCACCATGACCGCTATTATGGGGCGGATCTCTACCTACACCGGTCAATTGGTTAGATGGTCCGACCTCATGGAGAAGCAAGACTCGCCCTGGTACAATCTCACCTTAAAGCCGACCGCCGAGGACTTCGAGACCGGCGAGGTCGAGGCACCTCCGGACGACGTCGCACCCGTGCCGGGCAAAGACTAATGTGAGAGTTCTGCCGGGTACGGAACGTACCGATTCCGGCTGATGAAAGAGAATTCAGGCCTGTAGCGGTGTCGAGGCCGTTGCAGGCCTGTTTGCAGATGCTGCATAAGGCGGCGGAGGCGCGATATGACCGCGAGGCGTTCGGCGCACATCCATCTTATGGGAAAGTGACGCGGCCAGCCTTGCGAGCAGCGCGTCCATAACCTGCATATCATTAACTGGGCGTTGCGGGCGCATCCCGTGAGCAGGGGTGGCGGCCATGGGCACGGTCGGCTGGCAGGTACAAATGGCGCCGGAATACCGACCGCTGAGTGAACCTCACTTGGTGTTCGTAGAAAGCTCGACTATCTGGGTGAACCGTACGCGTACTCTCTTCGTCGGTGGGTGCGGCTCGAGGGTGCCCACCAGACCCACTTTCTTTCCAATGAGCTGTTTGAGGTCCTGACTGGAAGCAGCCCCCGAAGGTACGGCATAACAAACGGTCTTGCCGGATTCGTCCACAATCCTGTAGTGACCCGGACCATAGACAGTAAAAGCTTGAAGCTCGCCGATAACAGCAAATTTGCCCAATTCTTTTATTGCGGCCAGCTTCTGATTGCGCGTTTTGTCGATGGTCTCTGTGGTCCTCTGCAATTGTTCGCTCTGTTGCTCGATTTGCTTGGCGACTTGAACCGCCAATTCGTAACGCTCGACCTGCTCCAAAGCAAACTGTGCATACCGTGCGGCTTTGCCGGCATCGTTGCTATCCGCAATTTGTTTCAGGGCCTCTTTCATTTCTTTGTAATTCTGCTGGTCTACGGGCTTTTCGCGCTCCGCCTGCACCTTTTCTCGCAAATCATAATACTCCTGAATTTTCTTTGCCTCAGTCGAGTCCATTGCGACCGGCTCCACAACGGTGTCCGGGGCGGTGGTATCGACGGAGTTCGGCGAGGCCGGCTCGTTGGGTGCAACGATAGTCGGCTGCGCTGGAGTCGTCTGCGAGGGGACGATAGGTTTCGTATACTGGCTGCTAACCCAAAGATAGGCGCCCTTTGGCGCAACGATCTTATAGTAGTTATCTCGTTCTTCACCAAGCAGTTGCACTTTGTCTCCCCGCTTGAGGGTGACTTGGACAGATGTCGAATGCATCGGCTCCACGTAATCAGATCCGGCATAGACACGTACCTTGTCGCCGGTGACAATTCCCATGGTCGGATTATCTCGGTTGAGGCAGACATACTGCACGGAGATCCACGAGAAACAGCCGCTCGGCGGAACGATACGTGACCAGCCCAACTGGTCGCTGACTACCGTAACCTGGTCTCCTTTGTACAGCTTGCCACATCGATAATAGTTGGTGCCGGCACCACTGCGGATATTCACGTCGTTGCCGGTGATTTCAGCAACATAAGGAAAAGACGATGCATCCGCCGTGTTAACGTCGGTCAAGGCGGATTCGCTACCGCCGGGCTCGTCAGACGACAAAGAAGGCGGTTGGGCAGAGCAGAAACCCGCGAGCGTCACAAGCAACAAGACAGCCATGAGATATCGAAACACCATGTGCGACTCAGGCAGCTTGTGGGCACTTGCGGAAGGTCGCCCAGAAATGCGTTGCTCTGCGCGTTTTGGGGAATTGAGATAAAATTCCATTTTTCTGCCTCCCAAAAAGAGGTCAAACATGTTTTCCATTTTGAAATTACCACTGAGCGTGTTCGTTGTCAACCCTCAATCGAGCCAGTTCATCCTTGCACATCTTCTGTTGCGCCGGATCAGTAAGTTTTTCCGCGGCATTTTGGAGGTGCTCTACGGCTTGCCGGGGTTGATCCAGATAACGGGCATACAGCAGGCCCAGCATCAATTCCACCTGTTCGGCATATTCATGACCGCTGTAGTTCTGCAGAAAGCGTTCATAGGCCTGAGCGGCCTCGGCCGGCTTGTTTTCGCTGGCGAGCTGGTTCGCAATGTCCAGTAAATACTGGCGCGGCAGGATTTGGGTATTGTCCACCTCCATAAGCTTCAAGTACAACTTGCCGGCCTCCGCTATGTTCCGCTGGGCGATTCGGCTGTTGATGGCGCTACGAAGCTCCTTGATTGTGTCCTCCTTCTGGCGCTGTGCGGCGGTTTTCTTGACCTCTCTCGCGCCTACCGGCTTTCTGGCTGTCCGGCCCGTGAAGGGATCGTAGCCGCCGGAAACAACCTGGCGATAATGCCGACGCCGGTTCCACCTCCTCAGCATTGCCAGCAGATCAAAGTTGCTGCCGCCGACAAGTCTGGTGATAAGCAGTACCATGGCAACGGCCACTCCAAACGCATATCCGGCTAAGTGCGCATCATAAGCAATGTTGCCGCCGCCGCGAGCCAGGATATTGTCGAGTAATATCAACTTAAATAGGATAAAATAAAGGGCGGGCACTTCGATGGTTCCGATAATAATGAACAACCAGTATAGAACGGTTATCAAGGTCTGCGGGAAAAAGACCAGGTACGCCCCGGTCACGGCGGCAACGGCCCCGCTGGCTCCCAACGTCGGGACCGGAGAAGATGCATGCATAAGGGCGTGCCCGAGCCCGCTAAATACGGCACCGGCCAGATAGAAAGACAGGTAGCCCACGTGTCCCAGCTTGTCGTTTACATTGTTGCCGAAAAGGTACAGAAAAAACATATTAAATAGAATATGCCAAAAGTCACCGTGCAAAAAAGCATAGGTGAGAAACTGATACCACTGCGGATGCTTCGGAATGAGCTCAAATTGCTGCGCCCACGGCCGGAGGGGCTCCAAAATGCGCATACCTCCGATGATTGTGGCATGTGGCGAATACGTTACCAGGAAAAAGAAAGCATTGATGACGATAAGACCATAATTGACATACGGTGTTCGCCAAGGACGAATACTTGTTCTAATGGGTAACAGTATCATGGTATAGTTGACTCAAGCATAGATTTCGAGAGTATTGTAATGGTGTGTCGCGTTGAGGACAAGATGTAAAAGAGGACGGCGCGAGCCGTCCTATTCGCAGATATTGCCCGCCTGCAAGAAGGTTTTCTCCCCTGCGGAAAACATTGGTCCGGCACAATTGTCCGTGCCAGCCGGCTTCCCCCCAGCAAGGTCTCATTGAAAATATATGAATAGAGTGCTGCAAAGCCAAACATTCCGACAAAAAAGGGACTTTATTTTTACCCAGATTGCTGTAAATATGGAGGATATGAGATTATGGGTAGCCACTTTTTGGCTTTGCTTATTTGCGGTGGTCATTGCAGCCGACGCCGACGGCGAAAGCAAACCCCCCGCCCATGTGACGTGGGGGCGGTGCCTGAGCCGGCGCGCCGCGTTCTACGCCGGTGACGAGGCCATTCGCATTGCCGACAACGTCCTTCTGTATCAGCGCAATACAGGCGGCTGGCCAAAGAACAGGGAAATCGCGTCTGTCCTGACCGAGCAGGAAAAAGCTAAACTCCGAAGAGATAAGCGTAAGGAGGACTCCACACTGGACAACGGGGCTACCCATACACAGTTACGATACCTGGCCAAGGTTTATCATGCCACCGGAATTGAACGTTTCAGACAGGCGTTTCTCAGAGGCTTGGATTATCTGCTCGAAGCCCAGTATGACAATGGCGGCTGGCCACAATACTATCCGGATCCCTCCGGCTACGCGAGGCACGTTACGTTCAACGACGGTGCTATGATCGGGGCGATGACCGTCCTGCGCGATGTCGCTAAGCAAGAACCGCCCTATGCTTTCGTCGATGAGAATCGCCAGCGAAAAGCCAGAGCGGCAGTGCGAAAAGGCATCGATTGTATTCTGAAGTGCCAGATCGTCGTAGACGGCAGGAAGACAGCATGGTGCGCCCAGCATGACGCGGAGACCTTCGTCCCAAGACAGGCCCGCAGTTATGAATTGCCCTCGATCAGCGGATCGGAGTCTGTAGGTGTTGTCAGGTTTCTGATGGACATCGACAAGCCGAGCCCGGAGATTGTGGAAGCCATACAAGGTGCCGTAGCCTGGTTTGACGAGGCCAAGCTTCAAGGGATAAGACAGATCCGGAAAGAAGATACGTCAAAACCAAGGGGCTGGGACAAGGTGGTTATCCAGGACGCATCCGCTCCTGCGATGTGGGCCAGGTTCTACGAAATCGGAACCAACAAGCCCATCTTTTGCAGCCGCGATGGTATACCGAAGGCCACACTTGCCCAGATTTCATACGAGCGCCGAACCGGATATAGCTGGCTTGGATATTATGCGACAAGCCTCCTGAGAAAAGACTATCCCGCCTGGCAGAAGAGATGGGCTCCGGAAAAGAACGTCCTCGGCTACTAAGCCTCACCGCACATCGTTCTTTGAATGGCCTCAGGATGAACAGAAAAGTGATAGAAAGACGTATCAAGGCGCTTCGCCGGGAGCTGAAGAAGAAGAGAATAAATTGCCTGGTTATCACGAAGCCGGCCAACGTGACCTATGTCACCGGGTTCTTGGGTGGTGATAGCTGGGCGGTCGTTACCTCACGGTCAGCGTATGTTGTAACCGACAGCCGATACACCGAACAAGCGCAAGGGCAGTGCCCGCATTGCAGGATAATCGAACGCGCCGGCCCGATGGAAAAAGCAGTCACCAAGCTGATCGAAAGACTGAAATCTGTACACACGGTCGCCCTGGAGAAAACAACTTCAATCGCTGACTTTGAGGCGCTTAGAAAGAATATCAAGACTCGAATAAAGCCGGCAGCGGACATCATCGAAACTCTTCGCCGCTGTAAAGACAGCAGTGAAATCCGAGCCATCCCTGCCGCCGCGTCCATCGCGGAAAAAGCCCTTAGACGAACATTGAAACAGGTAAAGGCCGGCATAAGCGAAAATGAATTGGCCGGACTGCTCGATTTTGAGATCCGCAGATTGGGGGCGACACATAGTTTCGACACAATTGTGGCTTTTGGCCCGAATGCATCCCGGCCCCACCACCAACCCAGCGCAAGAAAGCTCAAGAAGAAGGACACCATACTGGTGGATTTTGGAGCTAAATACAAAGGATATTGCTGTGACATCACCAGATGTTTCGTCGTTGGCAGATCGACTGCCCTTTACAAGCGAGTTTTTGCCGCCGTCGAGGACGCGCAGGCGGCTGCGATTAGGGTGATTAAGCCCGGTGTTGAAATTACGCGCGTTGATGCTGCGGCCAGAGAAGTCATCAAGGAAAGAGGGTTGCCTGTTTACGGCCACGGCACCGGGCACGGCCTGGGCCTGGAGATACACGAGCTGCCCTTTCTTAAGACAGAAAGCAAGGGCAAGCTCCAGACCGGTGACGTGGTCACTATTGAGCCGGGCATCTATATGCCGGGCAAGCTCGGCGTGCGAATAGAAGATGACGTCCTCGTTACTGAAACGGGATGCAGAATACTAACGCGCAGGTGCCCGCACGAATCTCTGCTATCTGCATGGCAGTCATGAATATTTTTGCTCCTGGAAGAGCAATACGCTATAATTCAGTCAATTCACAATAGGCTTTTTACTGGAGGACAAAATGAAAGCAAAATGGGCGTTTACGTTCGTCATCGCAGAGATACTGCTCTGCACACAAGTACACGGCAAAGAGCTGCACTTTCACAAGATCATTGTGGACAAGACCTTTCGCTCGGAAGGTGTCGCGGTCGGCGATGTCAACCGCGACGGTAAGATCGACGTCCTGGCCGGTGACGTGTGGTATGAAGCGCCAAGATGGAAAATGCACGCGATCCGACCGGTCGGTGATTATGACGGCTCCAAAGGGTATAGCCAGACCTTTGCAAACTTCGCGCAGGACGTCAACGGCGATGGCTGGGTCGATTCCATCATCGTGGGAATGCCCGGCGAGCCGTGCCTGTGGTATGAGAATCCTAAGAACAAGCCGGGCCACTGGAAGCAACGCACCGTGGCTAAGAGTGCCTGCAATGAGACGCCGCTATTTGCCGACCTGTTGGGTGACGGCCGGGAGGTGCCGATTTTTGCCGTGCGTCCCGAAGGCATCATGGCTTGGTTCAGCATACCTCACGACCTGGGCGCGCTTTGGGATATGCACGTCATCGCCGGTCCGGATGCTCCGGGCACCAAGAAATACAGCCACGGTCTGGGCGTGGGCGATGTCAACGGGGACGGGCGTAATGATGTGCTCATCACCGAGGGCTGGTGGGAGGCGCCCGAAGACCGCAGGCAGAGCAATTGGAAGTTCCATCCGGCCAAGCTCGGCCCGGCCTGTGCAAATATGATCGTCTACGATGTGGACGATGACGGCGATGGTGACGTAATTACGAGTTCGGCCCACAACTACGGCATTTGGTGGTTCGAGCAGGTCGAGCAAGACGATGCGCTGCATTTCAGGCAGCACCTCATCTACGACAGATTTTCGCAACCGCACGCGATTATCTTGGTGGATATCAACGCAGATGGAATCGAGGACTTCGTGACCGGTAAGCGATACTTTGCACACCAGGGCAAGGACCCGGGCGGGCACGAGCCGGCAGTGCTCTATTGGTTTGAATTGCGCCGCCCAGACGGAACCGAAGTCGAATTCATTCCGCACAAAATCGACGATGACTCCGGCGTCGGCACGCAGTTTACCGTAATCGACATGAACGGCGATGCTAAACCCGACATTGTCACGTCGAACAAGAAGGGCGTACACGTATTTATCCAACTTCCCTGACTTCTCGGCTCTGCTCTACTCGGCTATAACCCATTGCCAGTGGTAGACTTAGCTGTATGCCGATGCCGCCGGGAGCGCCACGAGGAGATGGCGGAAGATATTTCTCTTGAAACCGAACCTGGTAATCTGATATATATGATATAGCAATTATTGTTATGTTTGACCTCGTTTTCGGAGAAGGAGGACTATCATGTGTAAAAAGTTGATTTATCTGGCCCTATTTATGCTGGTATTTGGTCTTACTGAGGCGCAAGCCCAGGATATCCAGTGGATACGTGCCGCCTATTGGGACGGGCAATATCCAACGGTGTGGGCAGGAGGTGGCGAGGGCACGCGAGACGCCTTGGAGGCTGCCGGCTACGAGATTCTCGACGCGGACGAGCTCAAGACGTGGATGGACGCTCGCATCGCCGACAAGGCCTATAGCGTGGTCGTCTTTTGTCGGGATGTCGTGCCGGACACGGTGGCAGAGACGATGGATGCTTCTTGCACGCTCCGGCGGTACCTGGATGCAGGCGGCAAGATTGTTTGGTATTCGGATATTCCTTTCTATTATTGGGGGCACGCGGATGGTAGCAGGGAGACATGGGGGGACAACGGAGCGCCGGGCGTATTGGGATTCAACACGGCCTCGGCTCCACGGGACACCTACGACATAGTGACACTCACGGAGCGCGGCATCGAGTGGGGTTTGACGCAAACGTGGGAGTCGCGGCGGCCGGCAGATCCTGCCATTACCACTAATCTTACAGTTCTGGCTACGGATAATGCCGGAAACGCCGCCGCGTGGGTCAAGCATTATCTGCCGAACGATAAGTTCCGCGGGTTTGTTCGGTTCTTTGACCGGGCAGGCCAGGCCAACGTCGATGACCTCATGCGTGTGGCAGAATACTTCACCTTCAAGGCCGAGAACCCCGACCCGCCGGATGGAGCCGAAGGTGTGCTCGCGCCGCTGGTGCGATGGGAACCCGGCAGTATCGTCCAGTGGCACGATGTATATTTCGGCACAACACCGGATCTGGGCCCTGACGATTTCCAGATGCGCAATCAGAAACCCACGACCATGTATTGGCACATTCCTGGTCTGGTGCCCGGGGCCACGTATTACTGGCGGATCGATGAGGTCGAAGCCGATGGTGTGACGATTCATCCGGGCGATGTCTGGAGCTTCACCGCCGCGCCATTGACTGCCTGGAAGCCCCATCCGATGGACGGGGCTGAGTTTATCCTTTTGGATCCGGAGCTCAGTTGGTCGGGAGGTATGACCGTGTTTAACCATGATGTCTATTTCGGCACCGACGAGGCCGCGGTGACGAACGGCACCGGTGACACATTCAAAGGAGCTCAATCAGAGACGACCTACACGCCGGAAGGACTTGCGAAAGCTACCACCTATTATTGGCGGGTTGACGAAGTCGAGATGGGCGGGGCTAAAAAGCACACGGGCGACGTCTGGAGCTTCACTACAATTCCCGACATACCGATTAGTGACCCTGATCTCGTAGGCTGGTGGAAGCTTGATGAGGGTATGGGTGGTACGGCCCTTGACTGGTCCGGCCATGACCATCATGGCACTCTTGTTGGCGACCCACAGTGGGTGGCCGGATATGATGGCGGCGCGCTGGAATTTGATGGCAACAACCACGTTGATTGCGGCAACGACCCCAGTCTGGATGTTACCGCTCCGATTACCATCATGATATGGGCCAGACCCTCCGTAGTCGGAGAAACGCACTCAACAAATCCGGGCGTGATAGCCAAGGCCGAGAGCGGCGTAGATTGGAGCTGGCAGCTCAGATACAAGGCGGTGGACACCCCCGGGTACATGGGATTTCAGTTCAATCCTGTCGCCGGCGACCGCGTATGGGTCCACGTGGGACAAAACTTGCAGCCAGGCCAGTGGTATCACATCGCAGGAGTGGTTGACGGCACAAACGCGATATGCTACTTGGATGGAGAAGAGACCGATAGACAACCGCTAACGGATTTCCTGGGCGGCAATGCCAGGTTATTCATCGGGTACGAGGGTTGGATCCCTTGGTATGGTGCGGCTGATGACGCCAGGATTTACAGCCGCGCGCTGACCCAGGGAGAGATTAAGCAGGCTATGCGGGGCGACCCCGCACTTGCCTGGGATCCCAAGCCCGCGAATGGATCAACGATAGATGTGGAAGATGCGATGCCTCTTACATGGTCGCCAGGAGATAATGCGGCTCAGCACGATGTGTACTTGGGCACGGATAAGGACGCTGTAGAAGATGCCGATACGTCCGACACGACCGGCATATACCGAGACCGGCGTAGTGCCACCAGTTACATCCCACCTGACCCTCTTGAATGGGACCAGACTTACTACTGGCGGATCGATGAATATAACACGGACACGACCATCAGTACGGGAAGAGTCTGGAGCTTTACTTTGACCGGGTATCTGATCGTGGACGATTTCGAGGACTACAACGACTACACGCCGGACAGAATCTGGCAGACCTGGCGCGACGGTGTCGGCTACAGCGAGCCTCCACCCGGGTACGCCGGCAACGGCACGGGCTCCCAGGTAGGCAACGACGATTCTCCGTTTACCGAGCAAACCACTGTTCACAGTGGAAAACAGTCGGTGACGTTCAGGTACACGAACGATGGTTCGACCGGCAAATCTCTGTATTCGGAGGCCGAACGCGAGTGGGCTATCCCACAGGATTGGACAAGGTACGGAGTGAAGGCATTGACCTTGTGGTTTTATGGCGATGCGGCTAATTCTGCCGAGCCGTTGTATGTGGGCGTGCAGGACAGCCTGGGCACCAGGAAAGACGTGCCCCACGAGAATTCCAATGTCGTTCTATCAAGCCGTTGGCAGGAGTTCAATATTGACCTGCAGGAGTTCGCCAATGCCGGCGTGAACCTGACCAGCGTTAGGAAGATGTATATCGGCGTGGGCAACAGGCTCTCCCCGCAGATGGGCGGCACGGGCACGTTGTACTTCGATGATATTCGGCTGTACAAGCCACGATGTGTTCCGTCCAAGGCGCGGCCGGATGCGGAGCTAAGCGGTGACTGCGTGGTAGATTATGCAGATCTTCAGATACTCGTAGGCGAGTGGCTGTCTGAGACACAACCAGTCCAGGATTGGCAGCAGCGCGCTGCCTACTGGGATGCGACATATCCAACGGGCTGGGCTGAGGTTGAGGTGGCTCAAGCCGTGCGAGATGCTATGGCCGCTGCCGGTTACACGGTGCTCGACGCCGGCCAACTCAAGACGTGGATGGATGCTCGCATCGCTGACGGGAGGTCAAGCGTAGTCGTCTTCTGTCAGGACGT
>Ga0180434_10000367_pt1 | contig 66467 bp, 63 predicted proteins | sample SS_ome_7_FD_132453 | JGI IMG/M metagenome (GOLD analysis project Ga0180434, IMG submission 132453) | Hypersaline lake sediment archaeal communities from the Salton Sea, California, USA - SS_1_D_2 metaG | ecosystem: Environmental > Aquatic > Non-marine Saline and Alkaline > Hypersaline >...
CACTGCGCAGCGGTTCGCCGTTCGCCAGACGGGAGTTTTGCGCGGGTGCGGCTTGTCCTATAATATCTTTCGCCACGGGCGCGTAGCTCAGTTGGCTAGAGCAACTGGTTTACACCCAGTAGGCCGGCGGTTCGAGTCCGTCCGCGCCCAAGCCACCTATAGCGCGCAACATTCGCCCTGGCCGCAACCGCGGTAATCACTAGCTTCAGGAGTCGGGCTAGTCGGTGGATTCCTCTTCTTTCGGCGGACGGGGATATTCTATCAGCTACCGGCTTCCAGCCGCCAGTTTGTCCGTCACGCGGGAGTGGGGGATTCATCCCCCACTTCTTCTGGCAGCGCGGTGTAGGAACCACAGAGTGTGAGGACTGAGGCTTGCCAGCCACGAATGTGGGGACTGAAGTCCCCACTCCGGCGCGAGAATCTGGGCCCGGCCGGATTCGAACCAGCGACCAAGTGATTATGAGTCACCTGCTCTAACCACTGAGCTACGGGCCCAGCGACTGGTTTATTATAACCTCTCGCCGGACGCGCGCAAACTCGCGAAGCCGCTACTTCTTCGGCGGATTCGACGGGCGCATCTCCACGCGCGAGACCAGCACGCCGTCGCGGTCGCGCAGCAGGTCCACGCAGACCTTGGCGATGTCTTCCGGGCGCTGACGCCATTCCTCGTCGCGCCTGCCGCGGCTGAAGTCGGTGGCCACGCTGCCGGGCATTATGCAGCTTACCTTTATCCCGTGTGCGCGCACATCGAGCATCAGGCATTCGCTGAACGCGAGCAGCGCGAACTTGGACGCGCAGTAGGCCGCGCCACCGGCGAACGTGTTGCGCCCCGCAAGCGACCCGATGTTGATGACGTAGCCCGAGCCGCGCTCTACCATCTGCGGAAGTAGAAGTTTCGTCAGGTAGTACGGCGCGAACACGTTGGTGTCCATCACGGCGCGAAAGCTATCCGGCTCTAGGTCCGGCACCGGCGCGAACGCCCCTATCCCGGCGTTGTTCACTAGCACGTCCACGCGACCCGCCAGCGCCAGCGCCTGGTTGGCCAGCATCTCAATCTCCTCGGCGTCGGTGAGGTCGGCCGGGACGGGCACGGCGCGGTTGGCGAATTCGGCGTTGAATTCGCTGGCGACGCGGTTCACGCGCTCGGTGGCGCGCCCGTTTACGATGACCGTCATTTCTTCTGCGAGCAGCGCGCGGGCGATGGCGTGGCCGATGCCCCGCGTGCTTCCGGTGATTAGCGCGACTTTACCTGCAATGTCATCCATCGGTTTGCCCCGGTACGGGTATTCGCCAAAACTCTAGCAGGAAACTCGCGTGGCGGGCAAGCCCTCCGGACACGCGCATCGCATGATGGCGGGCAAGTTAGAAGTAGACGTGATGCTCGTCTTCCGAGCCGTCGGGGCTTCCCGTACGTGCTCCCGCTTCGACAGCTTCTTCTGCTTCTTCCTCTTCTAGCAGCTCTTCATCGACTTCCGCGACTCTCAGCTTAAACGGGAACGTGTAGGCGCCCTCGGCCTGAATATCGTCCAGCGACGATAGCTTGCGCACGCTCGCGCCGGGAATGCTGACGTTCTCGGCACCCGGGGGTACGGTGAACTGTTCCAGCGGACGGTCCTTGTATATGCCGGCCATATACTCCTTCCACGTCGGCGCGGGGATGGTGGCGCCGAAGACGCGGCGCATCTTGACGCGGTGGTCGTCGTTGCCGAACCAGACTGCGGTGCAGATTTTGGGCGTGTAGCCGACAAACCACGCGTCGCCGTAATCGTCGGTCGTGCCGGTCTTGCCGCCGGCCGGCTGCAGCTGGCCCTCGCCGTTCCTGAATTTTGCCGACGTCCCTGTCCCCGCTGCGATTACGCGCTGCATCATCAGAACCATCGTCCGGGCGACGCGGGGCTCGACGGCCGGCCTTGTTCGAAGAGGCGCGTCCCTCGTATGGTCCTCCAGCAATACTCCGTAGCGGTCGTAGACCTGCAGGATGAGAACCGGCTCCATATAGTCGCCGCCACGGGCGAAGCAGGAGAACGCCGCGGCCATCTCAATCGGCTTGACGTTAGCCACGCCCAGCGGCAACGAGAGCACGGGTTCAAGCTCGGACTCCACGCCCATCCTGTGCGCCATCTCTACGGCGCTTTCCGGTCCGACACGGTTCATAAGGTCCACGCTCGCGGCGTTGCGCGAGTACTGAAGGCCGTAGACCATGTTGACGATGCCGCGGTACTCCAGGTCCGAGTTCTTGGGGCTGTAGATTTTCCGCCCGATGATGTAGTCTATCGGCAGGTCGCGCAGCTCCGTCGAGGGCGGCATCCCCTGCGTGAGCGCGGTTGCGTAAACGAAAGGTTTGAACGCGGAACCGACCTGCCTTCCGCCCTGCACCGCGCGGTTATACTTGCTTGCCTTATAATCGTATCCGCCGACGAGCGCGAGGACCTCTCCGGTTTCCACGTCCAGCGACACGAGCGCGCCTTCGGATACGCGCCTGGCGTCCCGGTACGTGTCAACCGCGTCCTTAATCGCCTTTTCGGCTATCTGCTGGTAGTCCCAGTTAAGGCTGGTCACCACAACCAGCCCCTGCCGGAGGACCTGGTCTTCGCCGTATTTGTCGTAGAGCAGTTCGCGCACCCAGCTTGTGAAGTACGGGGCGCGCATCACTCCCGGCTCGCGCTGCTCCACCAGCCCGAAGTCCGTTTCGGGATCGCGCGCGCCGGCCAGGGCTTGCTGGATCTCCTCGTCGGAGACGTGGCTTAAGTCAAAATTCTTCCCCCGGCGCTTCTCGTCAAGCAGCCGGTTTAATACCTGAACGCGGCGCGCAGAAGCGCCGTCGGGATTGCGGAACGGATTCAGTTCGCTCGGCTTCTGCGGAAGACCGGCTATCAGCGCGCACTCGTCCAGTGTGAGTTCTTCCAGGTCTTTGCCGAAGTACGTTGACGCGGCTGCTTTCACGCCGTATGCGCCGGCGCCGTAGTAGATGTTGTTAAGGTAGCTTTCAAGTATCTCGTCCTTGCTGAACTTCTTCTCCAGCGCCTGAGCGAGCACAATCTCCTGCACTTTGCGGTTAAGAGTTTTCTGGCTTTTGATGAAGGGCAGGAAAACGTTGCGTGCAAGCTGCTGGGTGATGGTGCTGCCTCCCTGGACGATCTCGCCGCTCCGCAAAATTGCCATGAGGGCGCGGACGTTCGCCAGGAAATCCACGCCGCGGTGCTTGTAGAAGCGCTTGTCCTCGCTGGCGAGCGTGCAGGCGATCAGCCTGTTGGGTATCTCTTGGAGCGGCACGTACTCGCGGTTTTCCAGGTACAGGTTCGCCAGCAGCGTGCCGGTTCCTTCGTCGGGGTTGTAATCACGGGCGTAGACTTTCGTGGTCTGCAGGCCGTGAGGCAGGTCGGTATTGATGATGCTCTGGATATTGGACTGGACGTTAAGGTACGTTTTGAGAAGGAAGCTGCCTGCGATTATCACGGCAACCAGTGCACCGATATTGGCGTAGATAACCGCCCGTTTAACGAATGCCCACATCAGATCCAGCCGTCAGCGCGACTCAGTCGCCGATGGCGAAGCGGAAGAACATCACCGGCGTGATCTCGTCCCCGAGCTCGGATGCCACGCCCTGGACGATCTTCTGCACGTTTTGTTTGTCCTCCTTGATGAAGGGCTGCTCCAGCAGGACGGCTTCCTTGTAAAACTTGTTCAGCCGCCCTGTCACTATCTTATCCACCAGGTTTTCGGGCTTACCCTCAGCCAGCGTCTGTTCACGGTAGATTCGCTTTTCCTCTTCTAGAACGTCCGCCGGAACCTGGTCCCGGTTGACCGCAACTGGCACTCGCGGCATCCCCGCTGCCGCCTGCATCGCCAGGTCTTTCGCGAGCGTCAGAAACTTCTCGTCTTTAAGGGTCTCCGGCTTGCCTGTTTCGATGCCGATAAGCGCAGTTACCCTTCCGCCGGAATGCTCGTAAGACTGAACCAGCGCGTTTCTGCCGCTAAGGTTGATTACCGCCATTCGCCCAAGCTGGATATTCTCGCCGATTTTCCCTACGGCTTCGCCGATTACGTCGCGCACTGTGCGCGAGCCGTTCTTGCAGTAGGCTTCGTTCAACAGAGCTTCCGTATCGTCGTACGCGCCACTCGTCGAGAAGTGCTCCGACGCGGCGAAGTGCGCCAGCAGGTCGTTCACCAGGCTCCTGAAGTCGTCGGTGCGGGCGACGAAATCGGTTTCGCAGTTAACTTCAAGCAGCAGTCCGGCGTCGCGCTGCTCGTTAACCCACGCGGCGGCGGTGCCGTCCTCGGCGGTCCGTCCGGCTTTCTTGGCAGCCATGGCAAGCCCCTGCACGCGGAGCGCTTCCAGAGCTTTGTCAAGGTCGCCTTCGGTCTCGACGAGCGCCTTTTTGCACTCCATCAGCCCGGCGCCGGTTCTCTTGCGAAGTTCGCTTACGAGTTTTGCGTTGATTTCAACCATCGTATCCCCCGGGGATTAGTCGTCGTTGTCATCTTCGGCGTCGCCGGTTTCGGGTCCATCGGATGCTTCGGCGGGAGCCGACTCTTCTGGCGCTGGCCTGGTCGTTTTTGCCGGCTCGGGCTCGCCTTCCTGCGCTTGCAGGGCAGCGTCTGCGCCCTCCGCCGGTTCCGCGTGGATGAAGACCGAATCGGGCGGCAGGTAGCCAAGCTTGGACTCGAGCACGGAATCGGCGATTATCTGGCAGAAAAGCCGGATGCTGCGGATGGCGTCGTCGTTGCCGGGCAGCTTATGGTCTACATCGTCGGGATCGCAGTTTGTGTCGAGGATGCCGATGATGGGAACGCCAAGCTTCTTCGCTTCGGCGATGGCGTTTTTCTCCTTTCGCACATCCACCACAAAAAGGGCGTCCGGTATGCGCTCCATATCGCCAACGCCGCCCAGGAACTTCTCCAGTCGTGCCTGCTCGTCCGAGAGGAAACGGGCGTCCTTTTTCGTAAGCTTCTCGAAGTATCCGTCCTCGCGCTGCTTTCGCAGCTCTTTCAGCCGCTTAATCCGCTTGTAGATTGTGTCCCAGTTTGTCAGCAGCCCGCCCAGCCAGCGGGACGCAACGAAGGGCATCCCGCACTTGGCCGCCTGCTCGCGAATGGCGTCCTGTGCCTGCTTCTTGGTGCCGACGAACAGGATTACGCCGCCCTTCTCCACCAGGTCGCTGATATACGCGTGGACTTCGTCTATGAACTGCACCGTCTGCTGCAGGTCGAGGATGTGAATGCCGTTGCGCTTGGTATAGATAAACTGCGCCATCTTGGGATTCCACTTGCGGGTCGGATGCCCGAAGTGCACCCCACATTCGAGAAGTTGCCTAAGCGAGATTAATGCCACGCGCCGGTTTCCTCCAGTTATTACGAGCGATCAGACAATATACGAACTTATAAATTAGCACAAGCCCAAGCCCTTTGCAACAAAAGCGGGAGGCGGAAGTAGCTTGTAGCGATTAGCGAGGGAAGACGACTGGGAAGCGGAAAGCAGGAAGTAGTGGGGGAGGGACTCAACCGGGTGGCGCCGGCTATCCAGCCGGCGGCTTTCAAGGTCATCCGCGCCGTTGCTGGACTAAGGAGGACGCCCAGCCGATTCGACACAGCTCCCCGATGAGTACGTGGGACGCGCATGACAAAGCATTCGGCTCGATGGTATAATGTGGATATGGCCTAGAGAAAAACTCCTATCATCGGGAGGAGGGAAGATGAAACTAGGAAAACTGATTCAGGGGGGGGGTAGGCGCACTTAGCACCACCCTCATTGTAGTGTTTGCCGCGCTCTTCATTGTCGCCTGCGGCGGTAGCACCCATAGCCCGTCAGAAATCCCAGCTCTTAATGGCGCTGACGCGACACAGCCTGCCGACAAAGAAGTTGGACTGGCAGGCCCGGGATCCGGCGGCGATGGAGGTGGTGGCCCGCTGGATGGACAGGAGCCCACTCCGTGGGGATACGGTGATGAAGCGGGCCCATTGGATCCCCAAAGTCTAGTTGACTTTGAGCAAACAGGCATCAATCCCTGGGGGCCAGTTGTAGAGACGCTTTGTGTGCCGCAGCCCGGCGGGGGAAGTATCACTGTTAACCGATTGCTGAGTCCGGACCCGTTCACCGCGTGGTATCAGCTTGAGAACGGAGGTCTACTGGAAACTAACAAGGACCTATCACAGGGGATTGAGGCCATCTTGTCAGACCCCGGACCGCCATGGACTCAGTGGACGGACCCATGGGGTGACGAGTGGAACATTCTTCAGGGCGAAATCAACATCGACTTCATTGAGACTGCGGGCCAAGCGGAGATAGAAACATTCATCGCCGATAATGACCTATACGTAGTTTTCTCGTGGTTTGAGCCAAAGCACGATGGTAATCCGGGGAATGAGATGGCCTGGTTCGAGTTCGAGTACCCGGAAGAGACCTTCAGCACGTTCCAGGAAGCCTACGACTATTTCAGTGTTCAGCCATTAGTGCTGTGGGCAGAGCCGGTAGTGCCCGATTTCTATGGAACTGACTACAATCCATATCCTTACGCGCCGGATGATGACCGCTATACCGGAAATCAGGTAAGGCCCGTGAACATCTACGGAGTTGATGCCACACGAGATGTCAAGTACGGCCCCTCCAACTTGACTCGATATGGAACCTGGTTCTCGCATCAGGGGGTCGCCGTGATTGACGACGGCGTGCTACGGTCCCACGAGGACTTCAAGATATGGGGATTCCCCTGGTTTTTCAAGAAAATCACCTGGGTCGGGACCGATGTCATTAGTGGTACCAGATACACGGACATCTACCGCGGCGAGCCGGATCCTCTGCCTATTGACCTTCACAGAGGTAGCAGGCCAAGCCACGGTACTTCCGTTGCCGGAGTTATTTCAGCATCGACGAATAACGACCTGTATAATCCGAGTTCCGGAGTAGCGGGCTTAGCCCCTTCGGCCTACATCGTTCCCATCAGGATGGCCGGAACCTGGTGCGCTAGCGATGGCAACATGAAGTTTGGCCATAATGCTCAAAGACTAGCAATCAAAGCTCTGAGACTCGACTATGGCCATGGGAAATGGAAGCGCGGCCCTTATTTGACCGATGAGAAGATTAGAGTTGTGAACATGAGCTTCGGCGGAAAAAAGGACCGGCATCCTCGGGGCGTCAAATGGCAGATCAACCAAGACCTGAAACACAACGATCGTCTGTATGTGGCGTCAGCAGGAAACGAGCATAGCCACTTGCGACGCTATCCTGCGGCTTACGATAACGTTCTTGGTGTTAGCGGACTGATAACCAATGCTCCTGGGACGTGGTGGGACGATTATTATGGCGGTTACGGCTCGAACTACTTCAGTGATCCAGACACTTATCCAGTATCCGGAATTTTCGACTTCCGGGAGCATATCGACGATCCTTATCCGTTTGACTACTGGAGTTGGTACGGAAGGTCAACGTCTATCCCGGGCACGAAATGGTGGGCCGGATCTTACGACCACTTCAATGGCACCTCCGCCGCTGCTCCCCAGGTGTCAGCGCTGGCGCATGCTCTATACGATAGGGCCGATTGGAGATTGTGGTGGATGGTCCGGAACCGAATTGTCATCAAGAGAGACGACTCCAAAGCTCGTGGGCAGCTCGCGGGGCTGGCCGATTATCATGCAGCCCTGGACGGTTGGTGGTAGACATGAGGAATCAAATCGCTACGTTGTTCTTCCTAGTGCTCATCGGCCTTTTCGCTGCCAGTTGCGGCGGAGCCCGCGGTGGCCCTCTCCTGTACTCGTTGCCACCGTCAACACTTCCCTTTGACAATTCGCGGGACCTTTACGAGCCCATAGGTGGTTACCCCACTCAATACTACCCCTATGTGGAAGAAATCCAAATACCTGAGCCGATTGTGGATAACCAGCCGTTCACAATCACGTTCTATATTTCTGCCGAGTTCCGACCGGCAATTCTGCGTGGTTATCAATATGCGAACATGTATGGGAAGTGGACCTCCGGCGTTGACCTTGATGAATTCCTGCTCGACATAGACATAATGGATCGTCAGGGCAATATCCATGAAGATGTAGTTCTTGCACGCACAATAGTCACGAATCCAGTCGCTGAAGGACTGCCCGTATCCACGCTATGCTTCCACTTTCCGGGGCTGCCGGCGGGAATATATGAGATGCAGTATTTCACGGTAGACGACAGACAGTACGGTGGTGTCGGTGGCGCGGGATCGGAGTGGGGGCTACAAGGTGATCCAGAGTTGGTCCACGTACTTCCCGTGTTTACGACCTTCGAGGTCATCCCTGCGGAGGGCGCGGAGTAATCACCCGCAACAAACCGCCGCCGTTGCAAGGTCTGGAGATTGTGGGTAGAATCAAGTGGGAACCGGTCCTGAGACCGGGAACCGCATTGTGGACACGCGCGACGACAGCAAGGCTCGGTATCCCATTGCTGGGCTTATGGACTTCGAGGAGGCACTGACAGGATGGTAAGGATAGCTGATTTGAAAACCGCATGTAGTCCACTCAGGGGTGCATTACTGGCTATGTCGTTCATGTCTTTCGTTGCCATTCTCTATTCCTGTGGTTACAGCCCAATGCCTCCGCGGATACGGTATTTAGACGCTAACAGAAATAACGATAGTCCGCCGCTTCTAGAACCCGCCAAGGACTGGTACATGGTACTTTACTATCCCTATATAGAAGAAGTCATTTTTCCCGACCCGGTATACGAAAGCGAACCATTTGAGATTCACCTGAGATTGTCTGCTGAATACCGCCCGAGCGTTTTGCAGGGCTACCCATACTCCCGCAAACACCCAGACGATGGAGACGCCAGTATTGAGCCTGACGAATTCATGGTTGCGCCGAAGCCTCCGGGAACCGACTACGACGGCGAGATAGGGCTAGACCAATACATTATCGGTTCCTATCTCTCAGGAGTTGGAGAATCCATAGGTTACTTCGTCTACAAATTTCCATCAGGACTGCCTGCTGGGAAGTATCTAGTCAAAACCGGGACCGTCAGGGAACGGAGAGCCGGCGGCGCAGGGGTCATTATTGGCGAAGATCTGATGACCGTTGGTGGTGACGACATATTCTTTGAAGTCGGCACGAGGATGCTCGAACTGGAGCTCGTTGTTCTTCCCGCGGAAGGAGGAGGAGAGCAAGCGTAAGTTCCGGCAGTCGTCCTGTCCGGAACTTTCCCAGGATCGTGCAGGCGAATTCAGCTACTTCTTGAACGGCTTGTGTTTTTTGTCGGCGGGGGATTTTTTGACGCGCGGCTTGCGAGGACGCTTGGGCCTTGCGCGCTCGTCTTTGGCCTTCGGCTCCGGCGGGGGAGGATCCCAGGCTTCGCTTCCGGCGCGCCGGTTCACCGCGATAATGCCCCACACGCCGATTGCGATAAACACCACCGACGACCACTGCGTCAGCGTAATCCCGCCGATGCCATAAGCTTCGTTGTAGAAGCTCACCAGGTAGTGCGGCACGTCGCGAAACGGCTCCTCAATCAGCGAGCGCACCAGCGAATATCCCGCGATGAAGGCGAACATGTTCGTGCCCGGCGCGAATCGCTTATGCCAGACGAAAAGCGTAACCGCCAGCACCACGAGCCCCACCAGTCCGCCGTAAATCTCGGTCGGATGCCGCGTGACGATGGCTGCGGCGTCGTTCGCAGCCAGGTGGTATTCGTCGTAGGGGAAGTTCAGCGCCCAGGGCACGGCCTCGCGGCTCACCTTATATCCCAGTATATCGCCGTTGCTCAAGTTTCCGACGAAGCGCACGAGCATTATGCCGATGGCGATGCCCGGCGCCATCGCGTCCATCACCTCGTAGAGCTTCAGCGGGGTGCGCCGGTAGTAAAGCCAGCATCCCAGCAGCCCGAACGCCAGCGCGCCGTGGAACGACAGCCCCCCTTCGTAGGTCTTGAACACGTCGATGAAGTTCGTGTAGTCGCCAAGGTTCGTCAGCACGTACACCGCGCGCGCGCCGATGATGCCGGAGACCGCCGCCCAGAGCACGCCGTCCCAGACGTATTCGCCTTTGCGCCCGCGAGATTCGAGCAGCCGCTGCCCGAGATAAGTCGCGATGAGCAGCGAAAGCGCCATGGTGATGCCGTACCAGCGGATGGGCCAGCCGAAGACGTGGAATGCCACCGGGTCAAACATAACCGAGATTTTAGCACGCCCCGGCTAAACCCTTTGCGTCAAATGGCCACAATGCTTATAATCATCGCGCCTGGTAAGGGGGCCTGCCCAATGGATTATTTCACTGAAGAACACCTTATGCTGCGCGACACGGTGCGCGATTTCGCCGAAAACGAACTCAAGCCGCGCGCGGCGGAGCTTGATGAAAAGCACATCTTCCCGCTGGACGCCTTCAAGCAGATGGGCGAGTTGGGATTTCTCGGCGCGCATATTCCAGAGGAATACGGCGGCGCGGGGATGGACGTGACGAGCTTCATCATCATAATGGAGGAGGTCTCGAAGGCCTGCGGCTCCACCGCGATAACGCTCGCCGCGCACACGAGCCTTTGCGCCTATCCCCTCTACCGCTTCGCCAGCGAGGAACAGAAGCGCAAGTACCTGCCCGCCCTGTGCAGCGGGGAGAAGCTGGGCGCGTTCGGCCTTACAGAGGCGGGCGCGGGCAGCGACGCCGGCGCGACAAAAACCACCGCCGTGCTCAAAGGCGGCAACTGGATAGTAAACGGCGACAAGATGTTCTGCACCAACGGCAGCGCCGCCGACGTGCTCGTTATCACCGCCAAGACCGACCCCTCCCAGCCCTCAAGCTACGGCATTTCGAGCTTCATCGTCGAAAAGGAGTTCAAGGGCTTCAAGCCGGGCAAGGACGAGGACAAGCTCGGCCTGCGCGGCTCTAAAACCAGCCAGCTTTTCTTCGACAATATGAAGGTGCCGAAGGAAAACCTCATGGGCAACGAGGGCGACGGTTTCAAGCACTTCATGGAGACCTTAGACGAAGGGCGCATCGTCATTGGCGTGATGGCGCTCGGCATCGCCGAAGCCGCGTTCGACACCGCGGTGGAATACTCCAAGCAGCGCGAGGCGTTCGGCAAGCCCATCGCCAAGATCCAGACCATCCAGGGCTACATCGCCGATATGGCGACGCAGATCGAGGCGGCGAAGCTGCTCATCTACAACGCCTCCCACATGCTCGACCTGGGCCTGCGCGTGACGAAGGAGAGCGCGATGGCGAAGCTCTACGCCAGCGAAGTCGCCAACTTCGTAACCGACCGGGCCATCCAGATTCACGGCGGCTACGGCTACAGCGCGGAATACCCGGTGGAGCGCTACTACCGCGACCAGAAGCTCTGCGAGATAGGCGAGGGCACGAGCGAAGTCCAGCGCATCGTCATCGCCCGCGAAGTCCTGGGGAAGTTTTAGGCCCCGCCGGATAGATTTCTTGTAGGGGCGATTCACGAATCGCCCTTCTTCTGTAGGGCGGCAACTTGTATGCCGCCGTGTAACGTTTCGGAAAAGGACTGGACGGTGCGGTTCGAGTCCGCGCCCTGCAGCGCTCCGCTTGACACCCCCTGGCGCCAGATGTAGACTTAGCCGCAGACCAGTTTCCGGGAGGGGAACTATGCGTAAGCGTCTTTTAGTGGCAATCTTCAGCCTCGCTGCGCTTTCGCTCGCCGCCTGCGGCGGTGGTGGTGGGGGCGGTGGCAGATTACCGGTAATACCCTCAGGAAATGGTAATCAGCAACCACCGCCAGCCGCTTTTTGGGGAGACCCATTCATCGGCACCTGGGAGATTCACATAACCGCCGATTTCCTGGTGAATCCGGACAATTACACTGGATTCCCCGCGACTACGACGATTCAGATCGCGCGCTCTGGCGACCAGCTGGTTATTTCATATGGCCCCGTTTTAGCATCGGCTCTTGGCTTTGAAGAATCTGTGACGACTGAGCATGTAGAGGATGTCGACCCGCAACAGCTAAATCCGGGAGGCCCCAGCGATACGGCGTACATCAGGGCTTGGTCATCAAACTACGGCATCGTGCTTATATGGTATGACGCTGATGTTGCAGTGGGCGATTGGATCGACTCTTATTACGTAGAGCTAGTCGACCTGCATCCGCGGCTATGGAGCGATGTCCTTAGCGTTGGTTTTACTCGTATCTCCGACGGCGCATATATAACCTACTTGGGGTATAAGTGATGCTCTATTGCACTTTGCGTTCAAGAACATGCATTAATCGATATTAACATAAGATTTCGCGATGGAACCTGAGACAGAGATGAAATTTCGAGCCGCGCTAGCTGTTCATCAACGTGCGGTGGAAGACATACACGATTGGCAACACAGACAGTGGCATATTGCCTACTATGTGTTTCTCCTGCTTGGTGGTTTGATTGCCGCATTCACGGGATTGGCAAGGACTGCCAGTAACATTCTACCGAACATCTATCTACTAGGTTATATCCTGCCAGGGATAATTGCTGTTCTGGGTTGTTTTGCCATTCGGCTGCTTGAGCAAGCCGCAGTCAAGTCAAGGCGAGATATATGGAGATTAAGACCGCGATACAAGGATACGGGAGACTACTTCAAGCCACTAGAAGACCTACCACCTTTATACACGAGCTGTCGCTATGACTCGCTTTCATTAACATTCATTGTCGTAGCCATCGTCTTGGCGACATTGGTGTGTTACATTTGGATATGGGCAGTGAATATGGTGGTAAGTGGAGGATCGGCGGTACTTTGAGCAAGAAAGGCTTCAAGCACCATATTCTTCCTCAAATCTACCTCAGGCAATTTGTCTGTGACTCTAGGCATTCGTCACAATCGGGTTTGCTATATGCTCGAAGACCGGAATGGAGTGATTGGAAGCTATTACATTCCAAACGTGTCGGCTTCAAGAGAGGATTCTACTCAGCTACGCCAGCTAAGGATACCGAGACGGAATTCATTGAGAATAACTTAGCAGTAATTGAGGGCGAATTCGGACGTGTTGTCCGAGATGTGCTCAATCCTATGAAAAATTTAGACGTACCTGACCAGGAGGTGTTGTCTTACTTCTTGGCCCTAATGCACAGTAGAACACTAGAAGCGAGAGAATCGATTAACGCTTTGCCAAAGCAAATAATAGAGAAAATAATGTGGAACATACTGCAATTTGGCGTCTCTGATGAGAACCTAGCGCAAATAGAAGATCCAAAGCAAAGGGAAGAGTTCTCGGAGTTTCTGAGAACTATGACAAAGGAAAAGGCCGTGGAATTCATGGAGAATACTGAGATAACAATTACAACTAATCTGTTTCACCTGTTATGGATATCCGAATCGATGAAAATACTTGGCCGATTATTTTTGCACAAACAGTGGTCCATTCTGTATAGCAAAGAAGGACTGTTTATTACTTCCGATAATCCTACATGTACAGTACCGCAAGAAGACTTCGGACCTTATCCTTATAGTCCGGCTTTTCCGTCAGTGCTTGTCACTCTTCCTCTTACCAAACACCACTTGCTTACGTGCGTCAATGAACGTGAATCGGACGATGTTCCATATGTACCTGTAGACAGCTCTTTGGTAGACTACGCGAATTACGCTCAGATCGTCCAGTGGAAGGAGTGGCTGATATCGCCAATACCGTTCAACGTAAGCTAATAGAATATGTTCATAGTCTATCTTATTACTTCTAGTTGAAGGACCTCTTCCCCTCCTACATCCTACTTACTACCACAACCACCAGATACCCCACGCTCAACAGACCATTGACCGTGAAGAACGCGACGCCGATGAGCTCGCGGCGGAGGTGCACGAGGATGTGCTCGGCGACGAGCACGGCGGTGAAGACGATGGTGGCGGCGACGAGCATAGTTCCGGCGCTGAAGATGTAGCACGTCCAGACGAGCAGTGCGCCGGTTGCCAGATGCCCGAAAAGCGCCGCGAGCATCGCGGGCCGCTCCCCGAAGTCGGCGGGCAGCGAATGCAGCCCCTCGGCGCGGTCAAACTCCACATCCTGCAGCACGTAATAGATATCGAAGCTGCCCACCCACAGCCCCACCGCAGCCGCCAGCGGAAGTATCTCCCACGAAATCGTCGCGGTTATGGCTAAAAACACGCCCACCGGCGCAATCGCCTGCGCGCCCGCCAGCACGTAATGCGCAAACGGCGTGAAACGCTTGGCGTAGGGGTAGCCGATGAGCCACGCCAGCGCCAGCGGCGCGAGAATAAAGCACCACCAGTTCAGCGCCAGCGCCGCGAGGAAGAAAACGGCCGCCGAGACCACCGCCCACAGCTTCGCCTGGCGCGGGCTTATTATGCCCGCAGGAATGTGGCGCGACGCGGTGCGGGGATTGCGCGCGTCAATCCCGGCGTCAATGACCCGGTCGCACAGCATCGCCAGCGTGCGCCCGGAGACCATCGCGAGCAGGATGAACCCGAGGTCGTAAACGCTGGGGAAGATGCCCGCGCCGCTGACGTTGGCGTGAAAGACGCCGCTCGTGAACGCGTGCCATTTCGCCGACGGCGCGAAGAGCGGGAGCTGGTGGGCCGTGCCGTGCAGGTCGTTGAGCCAGCGCTGGCTGAATATCGCCGCGACGAGCGCGAACGGGAGCGCGAAGATGGTGTGCTCGAAGCGGATGAGTCCGAGAAAGTCGCGCAGCCGCCGCATCGCGCCCATTATAGCCGTCCGCGCTATCCCGGCGCGAAGAAGCCGGGCGACGGCGGGCGGTGCGCCGTCCAGCCGACGGTGCGCGCGAAGCCGTACTTGTCGAAGTAGAACTCGGCGCCGCCTTCGGCTGCGTAGCTCGCGCTGACGAGCGGGGCGGTGGCCTCCCGCGCCGCCTGCAGGAAATGGCCGAGCAGCATCCGCCCCACGCCGTTGCCGCGCATCTCGCTGCGCGTGAAAAGCGCCAGCAGCCGAAGCTCCACCTGTCCCGCGACGATGGCGCCAAGCCCCGCGTCGCCATCGCCCAGCCGTGCGCACAGCAGCTTTACGCTCAGCGCGCTTGCACCGTCGGCAAGCAGCGATTCCCAGAAGTCAGCCGTGAAATACCCGCCGCCCGTCATTTCCTCGACGAACTCATCGCGCAGCGTTGCGGAGATCTCAGAGCCTTGTACGGGCGACACGCTGACGCCCTTCGCGTCCTGGATCCGGTCGATTTTGGTGATGACCGACAGCGCGCGCGCCTGCGCCGCGAAATCGTAGACCAGGCAGTAATCGCGCACGTCCTGCAACGCGTCGCCGCTGTCGCTGCGCGGGGGCATGATTAGGCGCGGGAAGCCAAGTCCTTTGTCAACGAGCTCCGACTTGACGATTGCCAGCAAGTCTGTGAGCGCCACGTGCTCAGCGGCGGGCAGGACGATTGCGCCATGCGCGCCCTTGGCTTGCGCATCGGGCATCGCCAGAACGAGGCTCTCGCGCTCCACCGGCTCGGCGCGCGCAAGCAGCACTGCGTCGGTGCTCGCCGCGGCGCGGTAGATGAAGCGCTGGTTGGCGTCCAGTTTCGCTGTCATGGTCCGATAGTCCACGAAAGTTTTAGCCCGGTTCGCGCGCGCTTCGATACGCGTCCCGCGCCGCCGCGAATGAGCCCCGGCAGCCACAGTATCTCGGCGTCGGCGTCCGTGACCACCGGCCAGTGCGAGCGCAGGCTGTGCGGCACCTTCGCGTTGACGAACACGTCTGAGAGTTTCGCACGCCCCTCGCCGCCGGGTAGCTTGATGCGGTCGCCGAGCTTGGGCGGTCCGAGCTTCAGCGGCTGCGGCGTGCTTGTGGAAAATACCGCTTCATAACGCGCGCCGGGCGCTTCCAGTTCGCCGAAGCCTCCGGTCAGGTCGGTAAACGAAACGCGCGGCTCAGTTTCAGCCAGCGCCGCAAGTATGTCCTTGAGCGCGTCGCCTTGCACCTTGCCGGCCTCAAGGCGCTGCGGGCCGAGCGCCAGCACCGCGTCGCCAAGCTCGTAGCTCTCCGGGTCGCGCTGCTGCACGACGAAGACCAGCCCGCTCGGCGGGTGGTGCTCCACGGCGGTGCCGCGTCCGGCTTTGCCGCTGTAGCTGTAACCGCCCGCCACGGCGTCGGCGAGGCGCGCCGCTGCGCTCCAGTTCAGCGTTGCGCCAAACGCGCGGAGCAGGTGGTACAAAATGACCGGCAGGCTGCCGCTTATCTCCTCGCCCCAACCGGCGGGCGCGAACGCGTGCCAGCGGATGGGCGGCAGAAGCGGCAACATAAGCCTGCGCCGCCATTGGATGTCCTCCGCGCTCGCCATCTTGGTTATCGAGTCGAGCGCCCAGCAGATGAGCTTATCGTATCCCTGCAAGTTGGCGCACGTGGCAAGGGTGTTTTCCAAAAACTTCGGGTTCAGATCCAGCATTCGCGGCACGACTTCGTGGCGGAGGAATGTGCGCGGGCGGTCCGGCACGAGGTTCGTCTCGTCGGTGACGAACTTCTGGCGGCGGCGCTTGAGCTCCGCAAGGATGGTCTCCTTCCGCAGATTCAAAAACGGCCGCAGCGTCCGCCGGTGCAGCTCCGGCGCGATGCCGAGCATCCCCGCGATTCCGGCGCGCTGCGCCAGCGAATAGAGCACGCTCTCGGCGTTGTCGTCCATCGTATGCGCGGTGAAGCCCAGCGCCGACGGGTCGGCCTCCAGCTTCCGCGTGAGCATCGCATAGCGGATAACGCGCCCCGCGTCCTCGACGCTCGTTTTGTGCAGCCGCGCGTAACCCGCGACGTCCTGCGTCTCGCATTCGCAGCGCATGCCGAGCCGCTTTGCGAAGTCCTTCACCCATTCCTCTTCCTTTTCGGCGGCGGGGCGCAGGCTGTGGTTCAAGTGAAGCAGCGTCAGCTTCGCCTCGCGCGGCCGCGAAAGGAACTTGCGCGCAATGTCGTATTCCGTGCGCTTCAATGACGCCGGTAGCAGCTCGCGAAGCCCGCTCTTCGGCGGAGCCGCCGCGAGCTTCGCGAAGTCGTGAAGCGCCAGCGCGAGCCCCACCGAATCCGGCCCGCCGGAGATGAGCAGGTAAAGCGCCAGCGGCGACGGGAACTGGTGCGCTGCAACCGCGCGCCAGAACGGGCCGAAGCCAAGAACTGCATTCAGCAGCTCGTTGCGCGCATTCTTTTTACGTGCATTCACGGCAAGGATATTAGCAGATGCGTGGCAGCAGTTCGCCGCTCGGCGGCTCCACCACGCGCACTCCGCCGACTTCCGTGCTCATCAGCGCCAGCGGATGCGTCCGCATCGCGCTAAGGTTATATTTTTCGTATTCGTCAGCTTGCAGCACGCGCCCCACGATTGCCGCATCGCGCCCCTGCTGCGTCGCGCGCACCGCCTTCAGCACGGCCTCGGCTCTGTCCGGCGCGGCGAACAGCACCATCTTCCCTTCGTTGGCAAGCTCAAGGAAGTCAAAGCCCAGCAGGTCGCACGCCCCGCGTACCGCCGCGCTGGCCGGCACCGCCGATTCGTCCAGCAATACCCGCGTGCCGCTGCTTTCGGCGATTTCGCACACCGCCGCAGCTAATCCTCCGCGCGTAAGGTCGCGCGCCGTGTGCAGCGAGTTTCCGCCCGCGGTGAGCGCCGCCTGCACTAACTGCGTCAGCGGCGCGCAGTCGCTTTTGGTGTCCGCCTGCATCGGCAGCTTGTCGCGCGCGATGGCGATGGTGATAGCGTGCTCGCCCAGCGGGCCGGTGACGATGACGATATCGCCCGGCTGCACCCGTTTAGCTCCCAGTTCCACCCCCGGCGCGATGACTCCGATACCCGAAGTATTGATAAACATCCCGTCGGCCTGCCTGTGGCCCACGACCTTGCTGTCGCCGCAGGCGACCTGCACGCCGGCGATACTCGCAGCTTCCGCGATGCTGGCTATGATGCGCTCAAGGTCATCGAAGCCAAATCCCTCCTCGATGATAACGCCCAACGATAAAAAGCGCGGGATGGCGCCGAGGCACGCGAGGTCGTTTACCGTGCCGTTGATTGCGAGCTTGCCGATGTCGCCGCCGGGAAAAAACAGCGGCGCGACGGTAAACGAATCGGTGGTAAACGCGAAGCGGCTGCCCGCTTCCGCGCCTAAGTCGTCCGGCGCAAGAAGCGCCGAGTCGTCCAGCGGATTGAGGAACGCGTTGCCCAGCCTGGCACGGAACAGCTCCACCAGCTCGCGGGTCTTCGTGCCGCCGCTGCCGTGCGCCAGTGTAACCGTCCTGCCCACGCCCGCCATTGTAGCAGGACGCATCTTTTGTAGGGCGAGGACTCGCCATAGCGAGCAAGCCTGTGCCCCGCTGCTTTTCTTCAATAGCCTTAAGACGGCGGCCATACCCGCCTTAGGCGGGCAAGAATGGCCGGCCTACAGCGTCTTCTCCCACTGAAAACTGACCGCTGAAGACTGATAGCTGACAGGCACTTGCCAAATAAAACTTGCGTATAGTATAATTGTGTATGGGCAAGAATCTGACCAAGCGGCAAAAGGAGATTCTGCGGCACATCCTCTCGTTCTACGAGGAGAACAACTACCCCCCGTCGGTGCGCGACATCGCGGCGCTGCACGACTGCAGCGTCAAGGGCGCCTACGACCACATCCTCGCGCTGGAGAAGAAGGGCTTCATCGAGCGCTCGGCCAGGCGTTCGCGCTCCATCGTGCTCACCGAGCCGGCGAAGCACGTGCTCAGCCCCGCGGGCGAACGGCGCATCCCGCTTATTGGCAGCATCGCCGCGGGCGGGCCGATCCTCGCCGAGGAGAACTTCGAGGACTTCTGCGACTTCCCGCTGGGCAAATGGGAGAAGGACAACTACCGCTTTTTCGCGCTGAAGATCGAGGGGGACTCGATGCGCGACGCGGGGATCCTCGACGGCGACATCGGCATCTTCCGCTACCAGCAGAGCGCCGAGCCGGGCAAGATCATCGTGGCGCTCGTGGACAACGAGAGCACGGGGGACAAAGAGGCCACCGTCAAGTACTACCTCCGCGAGAACCGCCGCAACATCCTGCGCGCCGCCAATCCCGCTTACCCGGACACCATCGTGCGCGACCTGCAGATCCAGGGGATTTTGCGCGGCCTGGTGCGGCCGCAGGTGTAACGCGCGTTCAGACCGCGTAGCCGCCGCTGACCACGATGTTGTTGCCGGTGATGTAACCGCTCTCGGACGCGAGTAGCATCTTCAGCGCTTGCTCCAGGTCTTCAGCCTTGCCTATCCGCCGCGCCGGAACGCGGCCTTCAGCGTCCAGTTCCAGCTCTCCCTCGAAGATGCCCGGCGCTATCGCGTTTACGGTTATTCCGCGCGGAGCTAAGCGCTTCGCCCAGCTTTTCACAAGCGATAGCAGCGCAGATTTGGATGCGAAATACGCGGGAAGCATGCTGCGGGCGACCAGCGCGTCCGCGCCCGCGACGGTGAACGTGACGACTCTGCCCCGGTTGTCGGCAAGCGACGGCGCAAACGCGAGCATTGCGTCCTGGAAGCTCGCGACGTTCGCCTGAAAGAGCCCGTTGATGTCTTCGTCTGTCGTCTCGTCGATAGGCTTTGCCAGCGCCGGCCCGATGCAGTGGACGAGGATGTCCAGCGTGTCGCCCAGGTGCGTGCGCGCCAGCGATGCCACTTCGGCGATGCTGTTCGAGGGATAATCGAAGCGCGTGACGCGAAGGCGGCTGCTAAGCTTCTCGTCGAGCTGAGATGTGAATTCCGGGTGTTCGCTGCGGCCGGTGGTGAGCACGGCTGCGCCGTGGCTCAGCAAGTGGCGCGTGCAGATCGCGCCGAGCGCGCCGGTGCCGCCGAGCACGACGGTTTTCGCGTCCGCAAGATAATTCGCATCTGTCGTCGCCGCCACGGTGTGATTATACTTCGCGCACCGCGCATCTGGCGAACCGTCTGATACAATAGATGGGTGGCCAAGAAGAAGGGCTTGGGTCGCGGTCTGAAACAGCTCACCGACGAAGCCGGAATCCCCGGCGTCGCGCTGGGCGAAGATGCGGACAAGCGCAAGCCGCCTGCCGAGCTGCCGCTTGCCGCGATCGATTCCAATCCGTACCAGCCGCGTGCGGAGATATCCGCCGAATCGCTGAAGGGACTCGTCGATTCCATCAAGGAGCACGGCGTCGTAGAGCCGGTAGTAGTGCGGCCTGTCGCGGGCGGCCGCTACCAGCTCGTTGCGGGGCAGCGCAGGCTGGAAGCGGCGCGGCGGGCGGGCCTCGAGGCGATTCCCGCGGTCGTGCAGGACCTCACTGACGAGCAGGTGCTCGTGCTGTCGCTGGTGGAGAATTTGCAGCGCGAAGACCTGAATCCGGTGGACGAAGCGCGCGCGTTCCAGCTGCTCGCGTCGCAGTTTGGCTTCACGCACGATGGCATCGCGCGGGCGGTCGGGCGCGGCCGGAGTTACGTGAGCAACTCGCTGCGCCTGCTGGGACTGGGCAAGGCTGCGGTTTCCGCGATTGCCGAGGGTCGCATCACGCGCGGGCAGGGCGTGGCGCTGCTGTCGGTGACGGCTGAGGAGCGCGCGAAGGCGCTGGCGCAGGCGCTCGCGGGCAATCTCACGGTGCGCGAAATCGAGCAGCTCGCGCGCCGCACGCGCGCAAAGCCGCCCGGCAATGCCGCGGAGGCTGCGGAGGACCCGTACATCCGCGGCATCGTTGATCGCCTGGAGGAGATTTTGGGCGCGCGGGTGCGCGTGAAACCGCGGGGCAAGGGCGGCGAGATCGTCATCGCGTACTCGTCGCGCGCGGACCTCAACCGTATCCTGAAAATCATCCAGCCCACCGAAAATCCATTCTAGCGTTGGCGCTAATCTGTTTTGCGGTGAAGCTATAATTTGAAATGGTGAGGATATACACCAAAGACGGCTGCCCGTATTGCGCTGCGGCGATGGACGACATGGACGCGCGCGGCGTGGGCTACGACGAGATAAACCTGAGCGCGCATCCCGGAAGAATCCCGGAGATTGAAAAGCTGACGGGACGGCGCCTGGTGCCGGTTATCGTGCGCGACGACGGCGCGGTAACTTCGGGATGGCAGGGCGGCGGCTGAGAGGCCTGAAGGATGGCAGCCCCGTTAGCGCATTGCGTATAAAATGAGCCGGGAACCGGCTCAGGGGAGGGATAGATGACTGAGAAGAACGAAGGCTCCGATCTGGAGCGTCATAAGCGGCTTGGCGCCGAATTGAACGGCCTGGTCTGGGAACTGCTGGACAAGCCCGATCGAACACCTGCGGACGACGAGCGCATGCTGCACGCGGCGCACGCGTCGTGCTACCACTGGCTGGAGGTCGGCACGCCGGCGAACCACGCGCGCGGCGAGTGGCTGATATCGCGCGTGTACGCGGTGCTCGGTAAGCCCGAATCGGCTCTGCACTTCGCGCGGCGATGCCTGGAAATCTGCGAGAAACACGGCATCGGCGACTTCGACATAGCCTACGCTTACGAGGCGATGGCGCGCGCGTATTCGCTGGCGGGCGACCAGGCGCAGTTCGAGCGCTTCCGCGGTCTGGCCAAAGAGGCGGGCGACGCAATCGCCGGCGACGAGGACAAGAAGCTTTTCTTAAGCGACCTGTCATCGCTGACGGGGTAGGGCCGTCATACATATCGGTGCGGGCGTCAGGAAGCGTCTAGGCTTAGCTGGAAGCGAAGTATTCGCTGTTTTCGGGCTTTACTCCCACGCCCCTCTCCGCTGCCATAATTATACTAGACGTGCCGGAAGGGTACGGCGTGCCGTACCCCTACAAGGGAGAAGGGCAATTCATGAACTTGTTCGCCGCAGGCGCATAAATCCGCCATAGGCGGGTGAATCCCTACTAAAGCCGCGTGTAATGAGGGCTCAGGCGTCTTTGGTTGGGGGGAAGATGTAGCTTGGTTTCGGCGCGGAGATCTTCCCGCGCGGGAAGAACAGGAATCTTATCTGCCGGATAAGGCTGTGTGGCTCCTTGGTCACGAGTTCAAGGGACTTCAAACCCACAAGAGCGCCGCCGCCTTCGCCAAGGAACTTAGTTGTGGCAATCCTGTAGGTTTCTGAGGGAACTATAGGCTTTGCGCCTATCGTGGCGCTCTTCACCATGTTTGTTTTCTCGGCTTTTTCGCAGAATACCGTTAGTCCTTGGATGTGCAGTAGATTTGCGTTCTTTCTGGGCATGTACTTGGCCGAGCGTTCCAGCGCGGTCAGCAGGTCTGCGCCGGAGATTTTAATCAGCACGAAGTCTAAGTCTTTCAGGTTCTCCCAGTCCGGGACTTCGCCGACCTTAGGCATCGGCCCGAGCGCGGGCAATTCTCCGCCGGATATCATCGCGATATCCACCTTGCCCTCGTAGAACTTCAGCATTCCGCGCGCGCAGGCCTGTCCCCAGCCGGTCTCGCGCACGAGCGGGTCTTCGGCGTTATCCGGCGTGGGCGACGCAGGCGCGGGAAGACTAACCAGCAGCACTATGCCTGTTATCAGCAGCAACGCGTTTTTGATATGATTAAGCATATCTAACTTGATTCTACCCGATTTCTAGCCGTTTGCTTTTTTCGGGCCTGCGGTCTCCTGCTGTTCCTTCTTGTACCTCAAGTGCGCGAACATGAACGGCTCGATGTCCCCATCCAGAACGCGCTGCGTATTGCCGGTTTCGTAACCCGTGCGCAGGTCCTTGACCATCTGGTACGGATGGAGGACGTAGCTACGTATCTGGTTTCCCCAGGCAATGTCCTTCACCGCGCCGCGAAGGTCTTCCAGGCGCTCCTTTTGCTCCTCGCGGAGCATAGCCGCCAGTTTGGACCTTAGCACCTTCATAGCGCCTTCGCGGTTGAAGTACTGGCTGCGCTCGTTCTGGCAGGATACGACTATGCCGGTGGGCAGATGGGTGATTCGCACAGCGCTGCTCGTTTTGTTAACGTGTTGGCCGCCTGCGCTGCTGGCGCGGTAAGTGTCGATGCGCAAGTCCTTCTCGTCAATGTCTATCTGCATGTCCTCCTCGACCCGCGGGATCACGTCAACAGAAGCGAAGCTTGTGTGCCGCCGGTTGGCGCCGTCAAACGGAGAAATGCGAACCAGCCGGTGCACGCCATGCTCGCCGTGAAGCAGCCCATATGCCAGTGGGCCTGAAAGCTCCAGGGTGATGGACTTCGTGCCGGCGACTTCGCCGGGGAGTTCGCTAAGGATGCGGACAGGATGGCCGCTATGTTCCGCCCAGCGCAAGTACATACGCACGAGCATATCCACCCAGTCGTGGCTTTCCGTTCCTCCCGCGCCCGCGTGGATAGTCAAAATTGCCGGGGCGTTGTCGTGCTCGCCGGATAGCAGCGCGAGGAGCCCTGCTTTGTCCACTTCGCGGGCGAGCTCTTCAAGCGCAGCTGCCGCACTGTCATAGTCGGCGTTTCCCTCGTCCAGGCCCTCTTCCGTCAGCAATTCGAACATCTCCACCGAAGCCTGGTGTTCGCCTTCAAGCTTGGCAAAACGCGCAAGCACTTCCTCTATGTGGACGATGTCGCGGTTGACACGCGCAGCTTCTTCCTGGTTTTCCCAGAAATCAGGGGACGATTGCTTTCGCTTCAGCTCATCTAAGCGCGCGCGTTTCCCGGCAAGGTCAAAGATACCTCCGCATCTTTTCGAGGTCTTTGCCCACGCTATTTATAAGCGCGCTGAATTCGTTTTGCTGCATATGCTAATTCTAGCAGAAGTCTACAGCATGTCCTCGCCGACTCCCGCCAGAGTCCGCAAAACCACTCCAACCAGCGCGATGACGAGCATCACAATGGCGAACGCGTCGCCGCAGGCCGTGTATGCTGACGTGGCGGAACTCAGCGGTGCCTGATCCATAAGCCATCCGCATTCATTTGGGGCAGTCGCTGCCACCAGCCGGCCGGAGGGCGCGATTATGCCGGAGATGCCGGTTGTAGCCGCGCGCACGAGCGTTCTACGGTTCTCCACCGCCCTGAAGAAATCGAACATAGCGTGTTGGCCTGCTCCCGATGGCAGCCTGTACCATGAGTTATTAGCGAGAACCGCTACCAGTTCTGCGCCCCGGCGCACCTGTTCGCGCGTTACCGATGGAAAAACTGAGTCGTAGCAGATATTCACCGCGATAAAGCTGCCGTCGAAAGGAATAGGGTCGAGGCTTTCCCCTTCGTGCAGGTCTTCCGGACCCCAGGGGTAGTTGAGCATCCGCATAGCTCTGCCGAAGGGAACGAATTCTCCGAAGCCAACGAGGCGGCTCTTGGAGTACGTTCCCTCGAGTGCGTGCGGGCTGCTGAACAGCAGCGCGGAATTCTCCAGCCCTTTGCCTGTACGCATCAGCGAGCCCATGAGCAGCGTCAGGTCTTCCCGCACAGCCCATAACTGTTCAACGTCGGAGTCAAGCTTAAGGTCGTGCAGGTTGAGGAGTGTCGGGAGCGCACCTTCAGGCCATACTACGATGTCGGGTCGAAGGGATGATGGAGAGCGCAGAAGGTCCCGCGTTGTGCCCACGTAAGCCTGGTGCGAAGCGGAGACGTACTCGTCAAGGTTCCACGGGGCGTTGCTTGCCAGTCCTCCCTGAACCACAGCGACGGTTTTCGCGGGCATTCTTTGTTCCGCCCGGTTCCAGGCTAAGTAGGCGTAATAGCCCCAGCTATAAGCGGCCAGCAGCACGATACAAGCGAAAACTGCCGATTTTAGCCTGCACAGCATCCTATCGCGGCCCCAGAAAAGGTGACAGATGCTGTACGCAGTAAGTAGCACAAAGAAGCTAGAAGCGTATACACCGGCATATCCCGCAAATTGGAGCACGGGCGCGTTTTCGTACTGAGTGTAGCCAAGGTGAAGCCAGGGGAAGCTGGCGGCACCAACAGAGTGCAGGTATTCGAAGCCTACCCATGCCGCCGGCACGAGCAGGTAGTTGTATTTCTCGCTTTGGTAACGCAGCACCATATGAAGCGCGATGCCCAGGAACCCATAGATAAATCCCTGGTAAACTACCAACGATATGAGTGCCAGCATGCCAAACGAGCTTATCCAATAAACGCCGAGAAGATGAAGGACGGTTCCTGCAAGGAAGCCCAGAGCGTAGGCGTGCAGAGCATTCCGGGCATTCCGCAGCGCCACAAACAACGGCACCGGAGCAACGAATGCAAGCCATGGCCATGCCCACTGGGTGCCGTCAGGCGAATACGATAGGGGGAATGACGCGGCCAGAAGGATGCCGGCCAGCACGCTGAGTATGATGTTAACGAGCATCTGCTGCTATCATTATATTGCCTGGCGCGCTTGTTGGACAGTGCGCGCGAAGCAGTTGTTCACTAAGCGAGAAGGCTGTGTGTAACTTAATCTTTATCCGGCATGGTGAAACTGCGTGGAATCGGGAGAAGAGATTCCAGGGACACAGCGACGTGCCGCTAAATGAGCGGGGACTGCTACAGGCGGAGCTTCTTGCCGGAGCGCTTCAACGGGAGCGCGTCTCGAAGCTGGTAAGCAGTCCGCTTATCCGCGCGCGTCAGACAGCAGAGATTATCGGGGCGCGGCTTGATCTCGCCGTTGAAGTTATGCGAGAGCTCACAGAGTTGAGCTTCGGGGAGTACGAAGGGGAACTGGAGAGTGACCTTCGCATGAAACACGCTGCGAAATTCGCACGCTGGCGGGAAGCGCATTACACAGAGCCGGCACCGGGCGGCGATAGTATCATCAGCTTGAAGGACCGTGCCGCAAGCGCGGTGAAGATAATGACTGATACATCTGGGCGATGCAACATCGCCGCGGTGGCGCATCAAGCGATACTGATGGCCGTCAAGGCCTACATGAAAAACGACTACTCAATCGAAGCTGCCAAGTCCTACAAGCAGCACAATAACGAAATCGACATATGGGATGTGGGCAAGCGAGAGCCATTGAGGAAGATTACCTTGTTCGGCTCCTATGCCGGCAGGCTGTTCAGAAGCAAAGGCTAGGGCGTGCTATTTCTGCTCCAGAATGAACCTGCGGATGTCGGCACCAAGGTCACGGGAGTTTAGCTTCTTAACGTCGCTGAAAGACACTTCCAGGTAGGGAATCGTCTTGTCGAAGATGCCGATGCCCACGATTTTGCCATACGCCTCCACCAGCTCGCCCTTACTCGCCCAATCCCGCACTTTATCGAACTTGACGACATCGCCCACCTTGTAAGAGTCCCTCGTCGCAGTGGGATCGTAAGCCGGATACTGCGCGTCGCCCTTGACCATCGCCTTGGATGACCTTCTGCGCGAAGCCTTTGCAGCCGGTTTGGCTTTAGCGGCTTTTGCCTTTCGAGTGGATTTCGTTTTTTCAGCGGCCTTTTTCCTAGGTCGCTTGGACTTCTTTTCCGCCATGGAACCTCCAAACGCGTGTATGTTAAGTCTGCCTGAGCGACATGTCAAGGCTTTGGCAGGATTACTCACGCTACGCTCAGGCCCTAGATTTCCCTTGAGATGCGGATTTTAGGGCTATGAAAGCGGCGTTTTAGCCTTAAAGCGGAGGCTTTATTACAGGTGCGCCCCAAATGCGCTGTGCTATAATCAGGGTTCGCGCTGCTCGAAGGTCGCGCGGCTAATGTCGGCACTTGACAAAAAACTAGCGGGCTTAAACAGCAATGTGGATATCATCAAGCACATTGTGTATTACCTCGGCCCGATTACTATGAAGGACATCGCGATTAAGATGTCCGAAGTGATGCTCTCATTCCGGCCGGACGGAAAGAGCATTGAGCAATTTATCAAACCCATTCTGCAGAAATGCGATTACTACACTAAAGACGGCCAAAAGTGGGACATTATTTTAGAGCAGGTTCCGGAACACGCCGCTTTGCCGAAGGTAATGCAGGACGAGCAGCGGCCGCTTTACGAGCGCGAACTGCGCAGCAGGCTGGCTGTGGCGCTGAATACTAGAGTCAAAGCAATATGCATTGATCTGGAGCGTGATACCAACCTGAAGAAATTTGACGGGAAATGGGGCCTGAAACGCTGGGAGATTGTCAACGACGCCGCATACGACCTGATGAAGACGCAGGAGAAGGCGCTGACAATCAAGGAGGTACTAGCGCTGCTTGCCGATGCCACCGGGAAGCCGATCGACAGCATCGTCTTTGACCCCCGGGGTGACCGGAGGTTCGTGCAGGAGCGCAAGGCATGGTTGCCGCGTGACCTGGCTGACAAACTGAAATCTGACAAAAGCGCTGCCGCTTCGGTGAAAGTGCGGCAGGAGCAGGTTAAGCTGACTCTCGAAGGTTCATTTATGCAGGCGCAAACCGGCAGCCGCGGTATCGCACGCTCACGCAGCGGGAGCGGAAAGGTCAAGCTACGCAAGATGATGCAGCAGGAGGCCAAGCAGGCATTGAAGGACCGCGAAGCGCTGGTTGCGCCGGTCGAAGTTGACCTGGCAACCGAATTATCACAAGAGCAGGAGTTCGATATCGACCACGATGGCACATCCTTCAACCGGGTCGAAACCTCGATGAAGGAACGGAGTCTCACTTCAAAGGAAAGAGAGAGCATCAATGCCTTCGTGAAAAAGCTCGTCGATATGGGCGACGTTAGCGTTGGCACGAACGTCAGCCAGGTGCTACGTGAGCCTTTGTCTCTGCACAAGATTGTTAGCCTGTTACGACTCAAATACTTGCCTTACATAACTGACCGCGTCAGCATTCCTGACGACTACTATCACTTCGCCAGCGAGCTGGTGGCGCCTCATCCCGGCATGTCGGTGCTGAATCCGGCAGCGCAGGCTGGCGCGTTTGCCACGCAGGTTCTGAACGTGGTTTTTGACCGGCTGGAAGGAGCCGCGTGGGCCCCTTTCGGCACACACATTGAAGTGGCCCAGCGCGACAATGTCCGGTACAAGATACACGTTCAGGGAACGCCATTACATAAGAAGTCGCAGGAAGATTTCCTTATAAGCCAGAACGATCTCGTAGACTACTTCATCCTCAACAACCTCGCTGTGATTGAAAGTGATCGCTTGCTGGCGCAAGCCGCCCAATACAACATGCGGCTTTCGGGTTTCCCCAATGTGTACGTGACGGCTAAGGACTTTCTCTCCCAGTTGCCGGAGATATTCTCCGAGCGCGCCAACGAGAACAACGAGGTTTCGGTGCGTTTCGACCTGATTTTCAGTAATCTCACTTTTATCAAAAGCCATAATTTCGCTGCCAACTATATCGACCAGATACTTCGATTGCTCGACCGCGACGGAGTCGCCTGCATATTCGTCCTACGGGATTTGCTACAGCTACTCAAAGACCATGACTTTATGGAGGACGTAATCAGCAAGCACAGTTTCCGTTACGTTTTCCACTGCCCCCAGATTGACACCCGCAGCCGCGTGTCGCTGCTGGTGATAAGGCATAAGGGCGCGGAGATAGACGCTGGCGATACGAAGCTGATCACAGCCAGCGTTAAAGACGTGAAAGACTTGAGCAATATACTGGTTGATCTCGCGAGAGGAGTGCGACAAAGCGCCTTCTACGATATTTTTGAGCAAGAGAGTGCGCGCCGAGTACTGACGAAGTAGCGCATCCCAAGATGACCGACACAGGCACGCTTCTTGTAGACACGCACTGCCACCTGTATTGGCCTGGTCTAGCGGAGCGCGCCGATGAAGTTGTCGAAAGGGCGTCGAAGGCCGGCGTCGGAACGATTATCGTCCCCGGTATTGACAAGGAGACGTCGCTTATGGCGCAGGCACTTGCCCAGCGGTTTAGCAGTGTGTACTTCGCGGCGGGAGTGCATCCGTCTGAAGTCGAGAACGCTAAGGATTTCCGGCCCGACGAGTTTTTCGCGCCTTTCAAGGGCGATCCCAAACTGGCCGCGGTGGGGGAGATAGGCTTGGATGCGCACTATGATCCGTCCGCGGTGGAACGGCAGTGCCCGATTCTGCGTGACCAGCTAGAATATGCGGCCGAACGCGGCATGCCAGCTATCCTTCACCACCGGGATGCGGGGCGGCGGTTATTGGACGAGATTGGGCGATTCTCGGAGCTTCGCGGCGTGTTTCACTGTTACGACGGGAGCAAAAGGTTGCTGGACTACGCTAAGGAGCACGATTTCTACGTTTCGCTGGCCGGGAATGTAACCTACGAAACAGCGCATAATCTGCACTCGCAGTTGGAGCGGATCCCGGAGTCTAAACTGGTCGTTGAGACGGACTCTCCCTGGATGCCTCCTGCGCCGGTGCGCGGAAAACGCGGCAGCGAGCCGGCCGACATTATTTGCACATTGGATTTCATTGCGGCCAGACTTGCAAAATCGGTGAATATGCTTAGAATCAGTGTGACCCGCAACTCATGCGGGCTGTTCCAAAATACCAGGAGATAGTAATGGCGCTCAGCCAAAAGGACATTGAGAAGTACCGGCAGTTGCTGGAGGAGAAGCGCGCGCAGATCGAAAAGCAGGTTGTCGGGCTCCGGAAGAAAATCAAGAAGTCGCTTGACGAAGACCGGGTCTTTGAGCGGAACTCGGGCGATCCAGACAGCGACTTTATCACTGAGAGCTCGGAGATTGAAAAAGACGAGATGCTGGTGCATCAACTCGAGTCTGCCGTCGAGCAAATCGACGACGCCGTTGAGGCAATAAACGAAGGCTACTTCGGTATCTGCCAGAAGTGCGGCTGCTCGATCGACAAGGGCCGGCTGAATACTATTCCTTGGGCCAAGTACTGCTATAAGTGTCAGGTTGAACTGGAAGATGTGGAGAAGGGAGTAGCCTGAATCTTCGTCTTACACGTATGGCTTCGAGAAATCTCCGAGTCTTCACTGCGCTGGCTGTTCTCGTAGCCGTAGTTGACCAAGCAACGAAGTTCCTCGCAACCTACTACCTTTCGCTTCAGGGCGGAGGAGGATTGCTGAGCTTCGCGGCCCGCTACTTCACTCATTTCTGGGAGTTTCCGTATTCGGCGGGAACGCCAGTAGCGGTCTGGTCGCCGTGGATTAAACTCGCGTTCACAACGAACACCGGCATGGCCTGGGGGATGATGCATGGCCATTCGCTTCTTCTATCTTTCGTATCTCTAATCCTGGTTGCGGTCATATGCGTCATCTGGCGGCGTTATGGCTCTCACAGCGTATATCTAACGGTTTCCCTTGGCCTTATACTCGGCGGCGCGCTAGGAAATATGGTTGACCGTTTCCGGCTGCGGGAAGTCGTGGACTTTGTGGATGTGCTTATCCCGGGTTTCAACTACGACTTCCCTGTGTTTAACTTCGCGGACGCCTGCGCCTCGGTCGGCACATTTCTCGTTGCAGTATTCCTTATCGTATCCGACGCCCGCCAGCTGCGCCGCCGAAGTGTAAAAAGCTGCGATCTTACTAACTACCTGCGGTAATCCGTTTTTAGGCGCTGGCAGCGTTCAAGAGCCCGGGACTGTCAGAAATGCGGCCCGGTTGGCGGTTTCTTTCGTAGTTTGCTGCGGATTATTCCTCGAGCGGCTTAAACCTGCTCTTGAGCGCACCGCAGATGGGGCAGGTCCAGTTGTCCGGCAACTCCTCGAAAGGTGTTCCCGGCGGAATACCGCCACTGCGGTCCCCTACGGCAGGGTCATACACGTGTTCGCAGACCTCGCATACGTATTTTTTTGGCATTTGGTCCTCCCAATATCAGATTGCGCGGCTCGGCTATACCGAGCTTCCGGACGCTTCACAGCGACCTATGTTTTTCCGCGATTTTATCCGCCAGCTTATCCAGGTCGGCGAAATCGCTCTCGCGGGGAAAGCCCCGGACCATTACGGGTTCCAGCACTTCCACGTTTAAGCCGGAGATGAACGAAGCCAGTGTTTCCACCGTCCGCCCGCCCCAGCCGTAGGAGCCGATAACCGACGCGAATCTTGCCTTTGGTTTCAGCGCGCCTGCGAGATACGCCGTTTGCACGACTAGCGGGTGCGGCCCGCCGAGCACCGTCGGAGCTCCGAGCACGATGGTCGCCGTGTCAACCAGCGCCATCGCCAGCTTGCCCAGGTCGGTGCGAGCGAGGTCGAACCGTTTTACGGTCACGCCGCGTGCCATCAGCGCGCGCGTGAAATACTCGACCATCTCCTTCGTGCTTCCGTGCATCGAAGTGTATGGAAGCACGACCTCGTTGGCGACACTATCGGAAGCCCAGTCGCGATAGGCGTCAATGATGAATGCCGGGTTGTCGTAAGCGGGACCGTGGCTCGGTGCGATGAAATTAATGCCCAGCTCCGCCAGGACTTCCAGGTGCTTGCGGATGAACTTGCGGAAGGGCATCATAATTTCGGCATAGTAGCGCTTTGCCGCTTCGTAGACCGTTGCTTCGTCGGTTACAAATGCGTCGCTCGTTGCCAGATGCGACCCGAAAAAGTCGCAGCTGAAGAGGAGCTTATCTTCACGCAGGTATGCGGTCATCGTTTCCGGCCAGTGCACCCAGGGCGTGTAGATGAACTCAAGTGTCCTGCCGCCAAGCGAAAGCGTCTCGCGGTCTCCAACTTCGATGAAGCGCTCCTCGGGGATTTGCAGGTGGTCAATCAGCATCCCTTTGCACTTGGGATTGGTGACGACTTTGGCTCCCGGATGCAGCTCCAGCACACGGGGAATGCTGCCTGAATGATCCTGCTCCGCGTGCAAGCAGACTACGTAATCTATGCCGGGCTTGCCAGCCGCCTTCAGATTCTCCTCAAGCATGTGACATAGAGGAGGATCAACCGAATCTATAAGCGCCGTCTTGTCGCCGCCTGCTATGAGGTATGAGTTGTAGCTTGTGCCGTCCGGCAGCGGGATTAGCTCATCGAACAGGCGGCGGTCCCAATCAACAGCGCCGACGCTGAAGATTCCAGGCTTTATTTCTCTTGGTTTCATTGGCAGGTCCTCCGAAGCGTCTTGCGGAAGCAGGCGTTCCGACCGCGTAAGCGGCGCACAAAATCCAGCTTACCATGCTGCGATTGGGCGCCTAGTTTTCCTGCAAGAAGTGCCGTTCGTATTCGGTTTCGACGAAAGCCTTGTGGGTTAGTTCCCATTCGGCAAGAGTCTCAAACAGCTTTATTGCGGTCTCGTCGCTCACGACTCCGCTCATATGCTGGTAGTACTCCGCCGATTCCTTTTCCCGGGCGGCGGCGTAAACGAGCGCTTCCTGGTACGTCATATCGTCGGAGAGCCTGGAAGGCTGAAGGTACTCGACTATCTTCATGTCAAGCGGCTTGGCGAAGCCGATGCCTTCCGACTGTCCCCTTTTAACCAGTCCTTCGAGGACCATTTTGTGCTTCTCTTCTTCTTTGGACATATCCAGGAAGAACGACTTGGCCTGAACATCAAGCGCCATATTGGCCATCCTCGAATAGAGGAGCGCCGCCTGTTCTTCCTTGGCAATCGCGTACTTGAGTGCCTGCTCAAAACCTACGTGCTGCATTTCCACAACAAAACCCTCCTGTAATTTAAATAATCGTATCCACGAAAGGCTCGATGCGCTGTCCAGCGGACCGGTCGATAAGCTTCCCGCCAGCGAAGCTGCGCAACGACGGGGAAACCGCTCCCTTAGTATCCGCCAGGTTCCGTTTCAGCCTTACCTCCGAAGGTGCGATAGGCCCAGATAGTATATCCGATTACGAAAGGCATCCCAATCAGCGCCAGTATCAGCATTACCAGAAGCGTCAGTTCGGACGACGACGCGTTGGCGACGGTCAAGCTTAGCGCTGGTCTTCCCAGCGCGGGAACGATGCGAGGGAATAACGACACCCCGATGAGACTCATGCAGCCCGCAATGGAAATCACCGAAGCCGCAAACGCCTGCCGGGGCTGGTCCCAGCGGTTGAAGACGCCAATCAGCGCAATCATCACAAACACGGCCGCCGGCAGCATCCAGAGAGCGGGAATCCGCAGGTAGTTTTCCAGCAGATGCTGCTGGGTCATCGCGGTGAAGAGCGTGCCGACAAGGAATAGCAGCACATAAGCCCACCAGGACACCTGCGCCCACTTCACGGCTTGCGCCGCTAGATCGCCCTCGGTTTTCAGAGCGACGTAAAGAGCGCCATGTGTGACTATCATTGCGAAACCGATAAATCCGATTAGCAGCGCGTAGGGATTGAGGAGCGTGAGAAACGTTCCGGTGAATGTCCAATCAAGATTTAGTGGCAAGCCTCGCATAATATTCCCCAGCGCGACGCCAAAAAGCAGCGCTGGGATTATGCTCCCAAGCGCGAAAGCAACATCCCACGAGTTGCGCCAACGTTGCGACGGTTCCTTGCTCCGAAACTCTACGGAAACGGCGCGGAAGATTAGGGCGAGCAGCACAAGTGTCAGCGCAAGGTACATCCCGCTGAAAACCGTGGCGTAGACGTGAGGGAAAGCTGCGAAGATAGCTCCGCCGCCAGCAAGCAGCCACACCTCGTTGCCGTCCCAGACCGGTCCGATAGCGTTCAACAGCGTCCTGCGCTCCAAGTCCTTCTTAGTAAAGAGATGCCAAAAGCCCACGCCAAGGTCGAAACCGTCAAGTATGGCGTAGCCGGTGAGCAGGACGCCGATGAGCACGAACCAAGTAACCTGCAATGCGCTCATCGGGATACCTCCCCTGCGTCCTCGCCCGACTTCTCGGTTTCAGGACCGGCATTCACCGTTCGCTTTATGAGATATAACCAAACAAAGAATAACAGCGCGTAAGCGGCCACGAACAGAATCAGCGAGGCAAGCACCTGCCAGGCGGGCACGCTCACCGATACGGCGTCTTTAGTCTTCAGCAGGTGATAGACAATCCACGGCTGCCGCCCCACTTCCGCGGTTATCCAGCCGAGTTCGTTTGCAATGAACGGCAGCGGGATTGACCAGAGCGCGAGCCTTAAAAACAGCTTGTTCTCAAAGATTAACCCGCGCCACCACAGATAGATTCCGCCAAGCGACAGCAAGATGAAGTACATCCCCAGCGCGACCATCAGGTGGAATGGGTAGAACGTAAGCACCAGCGGAGGCCATTCGTCTTTGGGGAAATCTTTCAAGCCCTTCACCGTCGCGTCCAGCCTGCCGAACGCCAGCAGGCTTAGAAGCCCCGGAATCTGCACTGCCGCGCGCATGGTTTCGTTCTCCCTGTCGGGGATGCCAAAAACCAGCGCGGGAGCCCGGGCCTGCGTCTCGAAGATGCCCTCAATTGCGGCGAGCTTCTCCGGCTGCGTCATCGCGACCTGAACCGCGTGATAGTGCCCCAGGATTAGCAGCAGGCCGGATGCGAGAAACGCTACGACAAGTGCTATTATCAGAGACTCTTTTGCGAAATCAAGGTTGCGGTTCTTAAGGATAAACCAAGCGCTGACGCCCAGCATAAAGAACGCGCCCGTGACGATAGCGGCGTCAACCGTGTGCAGGTAGCGTGGGATTGTGGACGGATTGAAAACCGCCGCCCAGAAGTTAGCCAGCTCCGCACGGTCAGCGACCATGTGGTAGCCCTGCGGAGTTTGCTGCCATGAGTTCGCCACGATTATCCAGAACGCGGATAGCGTGGCGCCCACGGCCACCATCAGGCCGGAAAACCAAAGTGTCTTCGCCGAGACGCGGTTCCAGCCGAAAGCAAGCACGGCAATGAAGACCGACTCAAGGAAGAACGCAAAGATGCCTTCCGCCGCAAGGGGCGCGCCGAAAATGTCGCCGACGAACCGCGAATACTCCGACCAGTTCATACCGAACTGGAATTCCAGCGTAATGCCGGTAGCTACGCCAACAACGAAGCTGATAACGAAGAGCTTGATCCAGAACCGTGCCATCCGCCGGTAGAAGCCGCTTCCCGTGTTCTTGTACTTTGTCAGTACCCAGAAGACAAGCCACGCCAGGCCGATCGTAAGCGGTGGGAAGATGTAGTGAAAACCCACCGTAAAGGCGAACTGCAGTCTTGCCAGCAGTACCGCGTCCATTTATCCCCCTATATCACTCGCCATCGCCGCCTGCGAAATCTGGCGGCGGCGTGAATGTGCGCTGCGCCATCTCGCGGTCGAGCATTAGCAGGCCGTGCCCGGAATCACCGATCATCTTGAGCTGTTGCACCGCGTTATCCGCAGTTGCTTCCTCTTCCACCTGCTCATCCACGAACCACTGGAGAAATGACTGCGCCGGGAAGTCGTTTTCTTCGCGGGCGAGGTCCATCAGCTTGGCGATTCTGCCGGTGATGTACTGCTCGTGCTTGTAGGCGGCTTCGAATGCCGCGAGGGGAGAATCCCACTCGTTATCCGGGCCATCCACCGGTTGTAGATTCACCCGTCCTCCCCGCTCGTTAATGTGGCTAAAAAACTTAATCGCGTGGTAGAGTTCTTCCATCGCCTGCATTTTCATCCAGGAAGCGAAACCATCAAGGTTCAGGTTCAGGAAATAGCCGGACATCGCCAGGTAAAGGTAGCCCGAGAACATTTCGGCGTTAATCTGGTCGTTGAAAGCCTTTTCGATTTTTTCATTCATCGATCTACTCCCCTTTCCACAGGCCGTGCAGGTTGCAGTATTCGCGGGCGGTTACGCTCGCGGCTTCTATACAGAAGGTGGCCTCGGGCGCATCGCCGGGTTTGAGGAACTCGCGGTAGGCCTTGCCGTCCGCGATAAGCTCGATCCACTCGATGAAGTGCTCTTCGGTCATCGGGTGGGCGACACTGCCGACCTTTACCTTGTAACCGTCGTCCGTTTTCTCAATCACCGGCACGTGCTTTTCCCGCGCCGCGTCGATGAGACCCTCGGTCATCAGCTTCATCGGCTGTCCGCAGCACACCAGTTCGCCGACTCCACCGTGAACGACTTCCACAATGTTTCCGCAAATTTCGCACTTGTAGATTTCCAGTGGCTTTGCCATTTATCCTTCCTCCTTTATTCAATTGTGCGGCTGAAACTAAGCCCGCCGCGTCGATACTACAATTCTCCGACGGCTTTCAGCACTGCATCGTAGTCGGGTTCTTGCGTGACCTCGCTGACAAGCTGAACGTAACGCACGATGCCTTCGGCGTCGACCACAAACACAGCGCGCGCCAGCAGCCGTAGCTCTTTGATGAGCACGCCGTACGACCCACCAAACGACGCGTCGCGGTGGTCGGAAAGCGTCTGGACGCGCTCCACACCCGCCGCGCCGCACCAGCGTTTCTGGGCGAACGGCAGGTCCATACTGACAAATAGAATGACAACATCGTCTCCTAGATGAGTCGCCTTTTCGTTGAACTTACGAGCCTCAATATCGCACACCGCGGTGTCCAGCGAGGGAACGGATGCGATGATTATATTCTTTCCCGCAAACGACGCTAGGCTTACCGGGGAAAGGTCGTTGTCCAGCACGGTGAAGTCCGGGGCTTTATCGCCGACAGCTACCTCCGTGCCAACGAGAGTCAGCGGACTCCCCTTCATCGTTACGAGTCCTGTCCGATCTGCCATATTGCCTCCCTTTGTGTCTTGTGGCCTTTCAGACGTCGGCGGGTGCTATCTTACCAGTTTTCTCCCAGAATCTCGAAATGCGCCTGGGGGTGGGCGCAGGCCGGACACTCGTCGGGCGCTTCGGTGCCTTCGTGGAGGTACCCGCAATTGCGGCAACGCCATACAACGGGAGCTTCGCGTTTAAATACGCGGCCGGCCTCTATATTAGCAGCCAGGTCGAGATAGCGCTTCTCGTGTTGCTTCTCGGCGACCGCAATAGCCTCGAAAACTCCGGCGATTTCGTCAAAGCCCTCTTCGCGCGCGACCCTAGCGAACTCGGGATACATCTGAGCATGCTCGTGATGCTCGCCCGCAGCCGCTGCCTTCAAATTCTCCAGTGTGGATCCGATCACGCCTGCGGGGAATGAGCCAGCAATCTCCACCTCGCCGCCCTTGAGAAACTTGAAGAGCCGCTTGGCGTGCTCTTTCTCCTGGTCAGCCGTCTCTTCAAAGATAGCTTGCATCTGCACGTAGCCGTCTTTCTTCGCCTGGCTGGCGAAGTAAGTGTAGCGGTTTCGCGCCTGCGATTCCCCGCTAAACGCCGTTAGCAAGTTCTTCTCGGTTTGTGAGCCTTTAAGTTCCATCAGTGCATGCCCTCCTAAGAATCAGTATTGTCTTCATTATCTGAGATACTGGCCTCGTATCCCGCCGTTTTGACGGCATTGACCAGGCAGCGTATATCGAAATCGTGTCCTTTCACCAATGCGCTGGCGGACGCAAGGTCAACTTCCGCCGATTTCACACCGTTGCACGTTGAAAGCGCGCGCGTGACAGCTTGGACGCAGTGATTGCACGTCATTCCTGTTACCCGTAATGTGACCGTTTCAGTCGTCAGTTTATTCTCTTTCTTAGCAGCCTTAGGCTGTTAAGTATAACCAACAGGGAAACGCCCGTGTCGGCGGCAATCGCCATCCAGAGCGTCGCCAAGCCTGATACAGCGAGCACTATAAACACGGCCTTCACCGCAAGGGCGAACCAGATGTTCTGCTTGATCGTGCGCAGCGTCGCGCGAGAGTGCCGAACAAGCCACGGAAGCTTCATCAAATCATCCGACATCAGCGCGATGTCCGCGGTCTCAATCGCGGCATCCGTCCCTACTGCGCCCATAGCTATGCCCATCGTCGCAGCGGCCATTGCCGGCGCGTCGTTAACGCCGTCGCCGACCATCGCAACCTGCCCGTATTTCCCCACCAACTTCTCGACGGCAGCTACTTTGTCTTCGGGAAGAAGGTTTGCACAGAACTCGTCCACGCCCGTTTCGTCCGCGACGACCTGCGCGGTTTGCTCATGGTCGCCGGTGAGCATAACTGCGTGACGGATTCCCGCAGCCTTCAGTCGGCTAATAGCTTCACTTGCCGCGTCCCGGACGCCGTCGGAAACGCTTATCAGGCCGCACACGTGGCGGTCATTGCCCACCGCCACAACGGTATGCCCCGCGCCTTCCAGTTGCAGCGCCATGTTGTGGAACTGAGGAGTTTCACTGCCCTTTTCATGCATGAAACGATGGCTGCCGATCCAGAAAGGTCGCCCGTCTATAAGCGCTTCCGCGCCCTTTCCTTCAATCGCGTGGAATTCCTCGGCGCGCAGAGGGGTAACTCCTTCAGTCTCTGCCCGTTGCACAATCGCCACAGCCAGAGGATGCGCGCTATGTGTTTCCAGCGCCGCAGCTCGAGCAAGCAGCTCGGCTGGAGTATGCCCGTTTAGCGGGACTACTTGCTGAACCTGCGGTTGCCCGTAAGTGAGGGTGCCGGTTTTGTCAAACGCTACAACCCGCAGATGCGCCGGCGCTTCCAGGAAGGCCCCGCCTTTGATGAGCACTCCCGCGCGTGCAGCCGATGTGAGACCGGCTACGATGCTGACAGGCGTCGCAATCACGAGCGCACAAGGGCACGCAATCACCAGTATCACCAGCGCGTGATAGAACCAGGGAACCCACAGCGCACTGAATACAAGTGGCGGGATAACCGCGACGAGCACCGCAAGCGCCACGACCGCCGGCGTGTAATAGCGGGCGAATTTCTCCACCCACTGCTCGCTGGCGGCGCGCCGGGACTGCGCGTCTTCCACCAGCCGGATGATGCGCGACAGCGTGGTGTCGTGCGCGGCCTTGCTGACTCTGAATTCAAACGCACCCTCGTTATTTATCGTGCCGGCGTATACTTCGTCGCCGATTGCTTTTGGCACTGGCGCGGATTCGCCGGTGATAGGAGCCTGGTTGATTGAAGTCATGCCGCTTATGACTATGCCGTCCAGCGGGATCCTCTCTCCGGGGCGCACTTCAACGGTAGTGCCCGGCTCCACCTGCTCGACCGGCTTCACGTTGACAACGCCCTTGGCTCCAATGCAGCGCGCGGTGGGCGGCGTAAGTTCCATCAGGGCGCTTATCGCCCGGCGCGCCCGGCCGACGCTCCAGGACTCGAGCATCAATGCCAGGGCGAACAGGAACGTCACCGTTGCAGCTTCCAGCCACTGGCCGATGAACGCTGCGCCGGTCACGGCGATGACCATCAGCAAATTCATATCCGGGCGCAGGTTTCTAAGTGACGCCCAGGCTTTCGGCGCAACGTACCATATGCCGGTGAGGATTGCGGCTGCGTAGATGAGCAATGGCACCAGGGGTATCGTGTGGAGGCTGACGTCCGCCGCCGGCCACAAGGAGCTGACTAGGTCGCCCGTATAGAACGCCTGTGTCACGATGGCGATTAGTATCAGGATGCCGCTTGCCGCGCACATTACCAGGCGGCCGTGCCTTCGCCATGCGCTTTCCTCGACCGGGCAGACGGCGCTATCGCAGATGGGCTTCCAAGGGAATTCCTTCAATCCCGCGCGGCGCACCGCGGAATGTATATCCTGCTCGGTGGTGACTTCCGGATCCAGCTCAACTCGCATCTTCGCGTTCAGGACATCGAAGTCCAAGCGGCTGATGCCGGGCAGGGCGCCGACCGTGCGACGCAGTGCCGCCGCCTCCTCGGCGCAGTCCATTCCCTCAATCTTGAAGTCGAGCCGCTTCATTTCTTCTTGCCGTCGTTGCGCTTTTCCTTTTTCTGGCAGCGCGGACACAGGCCCAGAAACTCGAGTTTGCAGCCGACAATTTTATAGCCGCTGTGCTTCTGCGCCCTTTCCACAAGATGCGCTGCGGCTTTGAAGGGCACGTCGGCTACCTTATTGCAGCGGATGCAGCGCACGTGATGATGCTTTTCCGTTGTGGCATCAAAGCGCATCGGCTGCCCAACCATTTTTATCTTCTGAATAAGCCCCTGTTCGACTAGCGCTTCGAGACCGCGGTAGACCGTTCCCAGGCTGATTCGAGGGATCTTGCGCCGGACCAGCTTGTAGACATCGCCCGCCGACGGGTGGGAGCAGGTGTTAAGCAGCACTTCAAGGATAACCCGCCGCTGACGCGTCATTCGGAACCTGGCGGGAGTCTGTCGCTTCTCAACCATATTAATAATGATAACTATTACTAATAATAGCAGGTAGAACTGCGGCTGTCAAGAGTCAGCATTCGAGTATGCGCCGAAACGTAGCGCCTTACCAGTCGAGCAGCCTTCTTTCTCCTTTGAGTTGCCTGATGCCGGTTACGTCCTGCGACACTTCCAGTGTGCCGCGATACTTGCCTTCGCCGTCGCGCACGGCGAAATAGCGAATATGGACGAACTTGCCCTGAAGCTCGAGCCAGAACTCGGCGACGTCCTTTTTCCCGCTGCGGAATGCGTCGAGTATTTTCTGGACGATGTGGACGCTGGCGGGCGGATGGCAGTTCTGCACCTTGCGCCCGATGACGCCGGGGCTGCGCGGGAAGATGCGGTCTTTGACATCGGAGTAGTAGCGCACCTCGTCGTTTTCGTCCACAAATGACACATCCACCGGCAGGTGAGTGAGCATGAGATCCACCTGTTCGGGCGTTAGGGCGCCGGTGGAGAGCTTCAGCGCGTCCGCGTGTTCCGAAGCTGATGCCGGAGCCGGAGCACTCGCGGGAGAAGGAGCGGGGGCCTTAGCGTACTCGCGCGGCTCAACCAGCGTATAGCCGATTTCCTCCTCGCCCGCTTTCACCGTCTGCCATTCTTCATCGCTGAACCTCTCCAGCACCATGGGAAAGAGGATGTTTTCTTCCTTGGAAATCATGTCCTCCAGCTTGGTCAGAAACGCTACGCCGTTATCTACTACGCTTGTGGCGTCTGCTGATTCAAGCGCCGCCTTGGTTTTCTTCAGCAGCGCGCGGATGTCGTCGTGCACCGCCCACATTACCTTTGGCGGGCCGGTGATGCCCAGCTTCTCCATCACCGGGAAAAGCTGGTTTTCCTTGCGCAGGTAGTGCTTCTCCACCTCGGCGAGCTTGTCCAGGGACGCTCGGATGCCATCTACTTGTCGCTTGAATTCGTCAGTGTCCGGCGGATCGCCCAGGGCTGTGAACTGCCCGCGCAGCTCCCGTGCTACTTCGCCCAGCGCCTTGTTTTCGAGCTGGAACGTGTGCACCGGATGGCCTTCGCCCAGCTTCGGCCCGGCGGGCTTTGTAAGCATATCGGCGAAAAGCGCCGCGTGCACGTCGCACAGGCGCTTGATTTCCTCTTCAGGCATACCTTCGGCGATCAGCGCCTGCTCCATCTCCGCGATTTCGCCGGGGCTGACGTCTTTTATCAGTTCGCCGAAGCGCAGCTTGACCTCGTCGAAAGCCGCGCCCGCGTGCAGATCCTTGATGAGTTGCTTGAGGATTGCCAGCCGTTTGGCCTTTTCACGTGTATGTTCCATTTCAGTTCTCCCCGATATTAGCTCATTGCCCCGTTTCCAGTTACAGAGTCTACCAAACGGCGCGAACGATTAATGCTGCTGGAGTTTAGTATTTCGTACGAGCGCTTCACCTGTATTCTGTGGTCAGCCAATGATGGACATCAGACATCAGTTTGCAAAGGCGTAAAGAACTGCGCTGCTATGGAATGCTAGGTGGCGGTTACATAAAGACTCCACGCAGCGCAAAGCCGCAGGTTACTCCTTCTCTTTCGGCGCTTTGGCCTCGGCGATTACGGCCTGGGCGATGTTCGCCGGGACTTCCTCGTAATGGTCAAAGTCCATCTCGTAATGGCCGGAGCCCTGTGTCATCGAGCGCAGCGTGTTGATATACTTGTAGACCTCCGCGAGCGGCACCATTGCTTCGATAACCTTCATGCGCTCGCTACCACCAACGCCCTGGACGCGGCCGCGCCGTGAGTTTAGGTCGCCCATCACGTCGCCCATATACTCGTCCGGCACCATAATCTTGAGCTTGTAGATGGGCTCGAGCAGGACGGGCTTGGCTTCTTCGAACGCTTTCTTGAATCCCATCGAAGCGGCGATCTTGAATGCCATCTCGCTGCTGTCGACGGTATGGTAGCTGCCATCGTAGAGTGTTGCCTTGATATTGGCCACGGGATAGCCCGCGAGCACGCCGCCGGCCATCACTTCCACTAGCCCTTTTTGTACCGCCGGCACGAACTTGCCGGGGACAACGCCGCCGACGATGGCGTTGACGAACTCGAAATCCTTGTCCGGCAGCGGCTCGAGCTTTAACCACACGTCACCGTATTGCCCGCGCCCGCCGGTCTGTTTCTTGTATTTGCCCTGGGCTTGCGCGCTGCTTTTGATTGTTTCTTTGTAGGGCACGCGGGGCTTGACCCAGTCAACCTGCACGCCGAATCGCTCGTTGAGCTTCTCGCGCGCGACGCCTAGGTGCAACTCGCCCATTCCGTACACGACGAGCTGGCGCGTAAGCTCGCTCATCTCGACGCGCAGAGTGGGATCTTCTTCGTGGAGCTGAGTGAGCCCGGATGACGCTTTCTCCAGCAGAGCCTTGTCCTCCACCTCGATAGCTTCGTAGGACACCGCCTTGGGATACTCAATGGGCGGATACTGCACCTGCTGCTCTTTGCTGCACAGCGTGTCGCCTATATGAGTGTTTTTAAGCTTGACCGTTGCGACGATGTCACCGGCTGCAGCTTCAGTGATGTCCAGGCGGGTTTTGCCCAACATCGCCATCAGCGCGGGGATTTTCTCGTTGTCACCCGTGTGTGGATTGTAGACGGTGTCGCCGGGGCGGATTTTTCCCGTGCCAACGCGGAAATACGTCATCTCGCCGACCTTGGATTCGCCGACGACTTTGAACACCCGGGCCGCCAGCGGCGCGTCTTCGCTTACCGGCAGGGATTTCTCCTTTACGTTCTTGTCCAGAAGCGTTAGCTTCCCCCGCGCGTCGGGCGCAGGCATTATATCCACGATGAGGTCCAACAGCGCATCCGCGCCGCATAGCGATGATGCTGCGCCTGCCAACACGGGCACTATCTCGCCCGACCGCACGCCTTTGGCCAGCACCGACGCGAGCTCTTCCGCGGTAATTTCCTCTTCTGCCAGGTATTTCTCGAAGAGCTTCTCGTCCTGCTCCACGATATTCTCGATAAGCTCGAAGCGCAGCTTGTCCACCGATTCGGCGGCATCGGCCGGCACGGCGGTTTTCTTCAGTTTGCCGCCCTCGCGCAGGTGCGCCTGGCGAGTGAGTATGTCCGCCACGCCCTTCAGCTTCGCCGCTTCACCGATGGGGATAACGAGCGGAGTAACGGCCTTCCCGAACTGGCTCTTAAGCTCCTCCAGGATTTTGGTGAAACTCGTTCCCTCTTTGTCCAGATGATTGATGAAAAACGCCCGCGCGATGCTCTGATCTCCCGCGATCTCCCAGGCGCGGATAGTCTGGGATTCGACGCCTGCCTGCGCGTTAACCACGATAACCGTCGCGTCCGAAACGGCTATTGCACCCACCATTTCGCCGATGAAGTCAAGGTATCCTGGGGTGTCCAGGACGTTCAGGCCGTGCTCCCGGTAGGTCAGGGGCAGAATGGACGAGTAGATGGAGTGCTTCTTGCGGATCTCTTCTGGAGTGTTGTCGGATACTGTATTGCCGTCTTCCACCTTGCCCTGCCGGTTTACGGCGCCCTGGGAGTACAGGATAGCCTCTGCAAGCGTGGTTTTGCCGCTTCCGCCGTGTCCTGCTAAAGCCACATTTCGTTTCTTTTCCACCGGGATGAGTGCCATTTCGTCTCCGATTGTCCTGAAATTAGCGCGAATAATGATTATAGCAGTGGGGTATGGTCGCGTCTATGCTTTGCCGGCGCAGTGAAGGTGCTTTGCCGGCTGCGGAAAGGCTGTTGTTTAGCTGCCTGTCGGGAGCGCCAACGGGCGTAGCTATATAGATTAGATCAAGCACTGGGATTACCGGACCGCAGACCTCTTAGACTGAAGTTGACCACAAGTTGCTGGATGGAAAACGTGCTTGACGTGTGGTGAATGAGTGAGTAGCATTGGACTCAATCTCCATCTATTAGGAGGCAAGGAAGTTGGTTCGCTATGGATTCACTGATGATGACTGGAAGATGGTCAGAAGCGAGATTAGGTCTATCCTGGTCGATGTAGCTGCGTCTGAGGGCACAATAACCTATTCAGACTTAGTGTCTGGTGTTACCAGTGCTAAGTTGGAAGCCAACCAATATGCGCTCTTTGAGATGCTGGGCGAGATATCATGGGAAGAGAGCAAGGCGGGGAGAGGAATGCTCACCGCTGTTGTTATCAGCAAAGACAGCAATCTCCCTGGACCCGGCTTTTTCGGAGTAGCTGAAGAACTTGGCTACACGATTACCGACAGAGACCTATTCTGGGTTGAAGAACTAAGAAAGGTCCACTCCTCGTGGGTGAAGGATAAGCGCCGCTAACAATGAAACAAGCACTGGGATTGACCGCATCCGCTTCACTTGCGCTAAAATAGTCTCGCGCTTGTCGCGCACCATTCACGAGGAGAGAAAGATGAGACCCCTGACAATAGTACTTGTGGTTCTGATGGCCACGCTACTACTGAGCGGATGCATGAGCACATCAAAGCGCCTACAGGGATACTGGAAACTGGTAGACGCACCTGCGGGCATCTGGGGAATGCTCCATCTCGCCTCAGACAAGACGTACACTTGGACTCGCCTAGACGACAAGTCGTATCGTAACTCGCAAGACGGCATTTGGGACGTCAAGGATGGTGTGCTGGTGTTTCGAGGATATGACAGCAACCAGGGGCGTGACAAGGGATATAACATATCGTGGGAATGCAGGTTTACGCTCAGGGACGATGACCTCTTTATCACAATTGGCAATATGCTGGAGCACTACGAGAGAATGTGAGCCGTGACGCTTGCGTGCTGGAGGACTGTTTGAAGTGGCAGACCGAATCTCACAATAATGCCCCAGTTTGATGTATAATAGATATTGAGAATGACACTCAATATCATAACTGATTTGCCTGCAAGGAGGTTCTCATAATGCCACGCGGAGATAGAACCGGGCCGATGGGCCAGGGCCCGATGACCGGGCGACGGATGGGCTACTGCACCGGCTCCGACTTGCCCGGATACGCCAGCGCGCCCGGACGCGGGATGGGCTTCGGCGGCGGGGGTGGCGGCTGGGGAGGAGGCCGTGGACACCGCAATATGTTTTACGCTACGGGCCTGTACGGCTGGCAGAGGGCCGGAGCTTATCCTCCCGTCCCGACGGTTCCGACCTCGGTTAGCCGGGAACAGGAGCTGGACGCCCTCAAGCGCCAGGCTGACTACTTTGGTAGCCAGCTTGAAGCCATCCGCAAACGCATCGAAGAACTGCAAAAGGAGGACTAGTACGTATGCTGATTGCCGTAACCTCCACCGGGGATAACCTCGATTCCGAGGTTGATCCCCGTTTCGCACGCTGTCCTTATTACATCATCCTTCAGACCGATGATGGTTCGTTTACCGCCGTGGCTAATAGCAGCGCCGCAATGGGCGGCGGTGCGGGAGTAGAAGCTGCAAAGCTCGTAAGCGACCAAGGCGTAAAAGCGGTTCTAACCGGAAGCTGCGGTCCGAATGCGCACGCAACCCTTACCGCAGCTGGAATTGAAGTCCATGACGGCGCTGGCGGGACCGTGCGCCAGGCGGTTGAACGGTTCGCGCAGGGAAAATCGGCAGCCAACGCGCAGCCCAGCGCGCCCCCACACGCCGGAATGACCGGTTCCGGCGGCGGACGCGGAACAGGTGGCGGACAAGGTGCGGGCGCAGGCGGTGGTCAGGGCACCGGTCAGGGACGCGGTATGGGTGGCGGACGCGGTCGCGGTATCGGCCCCCGTGACGGACGTGGTGGCGGCCGCGGCGGCGGAGGCCGTGGCGGTGGCGGTCGCGGCGGTGGTGGCGGCCAAGGTCGGTAGAAGCGGGAGCCAGGCCATTCGCATCACCATCGCCAGCGGGAAAGGCGGAACCGGCAAGACAACCGTTGCCGCCAATCTGGCTTACGTAATCGGTCAAAACGGAGCGAGCATTCACTTCGTTGACTGCGACGTGGAGGAGCCCAACGGGCATATTTTCCTGAAGCCGGAAATCGAGCGCACCCGCACGGTTGGCGTTCCGACTCCTGAAGTAAACAGAGAGTTATGCACCGGGTGCGGCGAATGCGGGAAGATGTGCAAGTACGGAGCGATAGTCATCGTTCAGAAGACCGTGCTTACGTTTCCCACGCTATGTAACGGGTGCGGCGGCTGCGCGCTTGTATGCCCGGAAGACGCGATAAGCGAAATCCCGCGCGATGTGGGCATTATCGAAGAAGGGATAGCGGGCGAAGTCAGGTTTTCTCATGGAATACTTAATGTTGGCGAAGCGCGAGCGACTCCAATCATTCGTGAATTGACACGAGATCCCCTGGGTAAAACGGTTATCTTCGACGCGCCGCCGGGGACATCCTGCCCGGTAGTAGAAAGCGTGCGAAAAGCCGATTTTGTGGTGCTGGTTACCGAGCCGACGCCGTTTGGCTTAAACGACCTGGGACTGGCTGTCGGGATGGTGCGCGAACTCGAAAAGCCCTTTGCCGTTGTTATAAACCGCGCGGATACAGGTGACAACAGCGTCAATGACTACTGCGCGGAGCAAGGCATCCCGGTGCCACTGGAGATACCGGACAGCCGCGAAATCGCGGAGGCTTACTCGCGCGGTGAGCTTATCACCGAAGCTGTTCCAGGATACGGCGAGGGTTTGATGAAGCTTTACGAGTTTATAAGCCGGGAGCTGCAGGAGTGAAAGAACTCGTCGTAATTAGCGGCAAGGGCGGAACCGGGAAGACGAGCGTGGTTGCAGCCTTTGCGGCGCTTGCGGGAAACGCTACGCTCGCCGACTGCGACGTTGACGCCGCTAACCTACATTTAGTGCTGAACCCTCGGATACAAGAGTCTCACGATTTCGTTGGCGGCAAAACCGCGGTTATCGATCCTGAAGGCTGCACCGCATGCGGAGTCTGCGCGGAGCTTTGCCGGTTTTATGCACCGCACGATTGCGGCCTCGACCGGCTGGGTATGCCTGCGCCCTATGAAATAGACTCCATCGCCTGCGAGGGATGCGGCGTGTGCGCCCGTTTCTGTCCCGAAGACGCGATAGCAATGGAGGAGACGGTCAACGGCCAGTGGTTCATCTCCGAAACAAGACACGGCCCTATGGTGCACGCTCGGCTGGGCATCGCTGAAGAGAACTCGGGCAAGCTTGTGAGCCTGGTGCGTGAGAAGTCGCGGGAGGTCGCCGCGTCCAACGGTCGCGAAACCATAATCGTTGACGGCTCCCCCGGAATCGGATGCCCGGTGATTGCCTCACTCACCGGAGCCAAGCTGGCTCTAGTGATTACTGAGCCGACGCTCTCGGGCCTGCACGACCTGCAGCGGATTGGCCAGCTTACCGGACACTTCGGGATTCCTACGATGGTATCGGTAAACAAATGCGACCTGAACGAGGATATCGCCGAGAGGATTGAAGTTGTTGCACGTGAGAGCGGAATGGTGATAGGCGGACGAATTCGTTACGATGAGGTTTTCACCCAGGCGATGATCCACCGGCAAAGCGTCGTGGAGTATACTGATGAGGGAGCATCCGCGGACCTATGTAAGCTCTGGGACGCTGTGCAGATTCATCTGGCCAAAGGGCCCAAGCAAACGACAACCATCGGTAAAGGAGACGGTAAATGAGGATTGCCCTGCCAACGGTGGGCGGAAGGCTCAGCTCGCACTTCGGACGCTGTGAAGGATTCATACTGGTAGATGTTGACCCGGAAACCCGGCAGATAACTGAACGCAAAAGCGTCCAAAGCCCGGTTCACGCGCCGGGCGCGTTTCCGGCTCTGCTAGCTGAACACGGCGTAACGCATGTGCTAGCAAGCGGCATGGGCCCCCGGGCCGTAGGCTTGTTCACACAGCATGGCATTGAAGTTGTAATCGGCGCACTGGGTGATGATATTGAACAAGTTGTAAAGGACTTTCTTGAGGGGAATCTGCAGACAGGCGAGAGCCCCTGCGACCACGATGAGCGCCACGGTTATGGCTGTGGCTAAGCCTGCTTTGCCGAGCGGATGAATTCGCCCATCAGACAGTTGACTTCGCCCACCTGCCCTGTAATAATATTGAGACCTAATCTCAAATAAACTGACTTACTACCGGGTAGGAATATCTGGGAACGGCGTATGGAATCGAAAAACGGCCTAACACCGCTGGCAAAGGCGAAACTGACAGCGCCCTATGCGGTGTGCGAACTACAGGGCGAGGAAGAGACACAACAGCGCCTGGCGGAACTCGGGTTTGTCCGAGGCGCGTGCGTCACAGTCGTCCAGCGCGTCGGCGGCGGGGCCAAGGTGCGGGTTAACGGCTATCACCTCGCAATGAACCGTGATCTGCTGAATATGATAATTGTCCGTCCATTCGCCTTGAATTAAGCACTGCACATAAGTGAGTAGAATTATTATCCCAAGAGGTCTCCGAGGTAAGCCGGTGTGAAGCGCAGTCGCGGCAAAGCTCACAGGCTCGGTAGATGGATTGACGACCAAGCTCCGGACGAGCTGAATCTCATTCTCTGCGGTAATCCCAACGTGGGCAAATCGACTCTATTCAACGCGCTCACGGGAGGTGACGCGCACGTCGCGAATTATCCCGGAGTCACGGTTGAGGTGAAGCACGGGCATTTTAGGGCGGGAACTGCGAAATGGGTGGTGCAGGACACACCCGGCATTTACTCTTTATCCGCCCGTACCGAGGATGAGATAGCCGCCGAGGCCATACTACTTACCCAATACCCGAATGTGTGCATCCAGGTTGTGGATACCCAAAACCTCCCGCGAGACCTATATCTAACGATCGAATTAATGGAGCTTGGGTATAGACCAACGCTTCTGCTGAATAAATGGGATCTTGCGCAAAAGAGCAACCGTGCGCCCGATAGTAAGGAGCTCGAAAAGATTCTTGGTCTAAAATGCATACCGGTGATAGCGAGCAAGCGGGCTTCAATGCAGCCGTTGAGGGATTACTTAGCTAGCATTTTGCCCGATGTCGTAGCGCGGGAACAGCAGCCGCGGGTGCGGGTCGATTACGGTCAGCTCCTCGGAGGGATCCTCAGCGATGCAGAACGAAAGCTGGCAGTTGCGGAAGGCGATCAAACGGTGCCTGCGCGCTTTGCAGCGCTTAGGCTTCTCACCTGTGGGCGTGGCCAGTATCCTGGAAAAGGCGGCGGGCGTGGCCGAATGGGCGCGGGTCGCGGTCGCGGACGCGGGCGAGGGCGCGGATTAACTGGCCCTCATCCGGCTTGTGGCGCCGAACCGGGCACAGGCTGGAGGCATCATCTGCGCTTGCGCGCCTATTCGGAATGCATGACTCAATTAGGTGAAGAGCCGACGGTCATAGTCGCCGAGCGCCGCCACGCGTATATCAGAGCGATATTACGGCGTATCGGTCTCGCCGCAGGCCCCCAACTGCATGACGATAAGGTTCTGGAAGGCGCGGTAGCAGGAACCCTTACATCCGGGAGCGTTGCAGCGAAGGAAGCGCCCTCGCTCAGTAAACATCTGAAATTCCCGCCGGCGACGACACTCTCGGACCGTCTCGACCGGTGGCTTCTGCATCCAATATGGGGATGGTTCGTGTTTATCTTCGGCATGTGGCTTGTGTTTCAAGCCACCTTCACTCTGGGCGAGCCATTGATGAATCTAATCGATTCCGGTGTCTTCTGGCTGGCGGATGCGTCTCTGGCAGCGCTGTCTAGTGTACCCCTTGTAGCTTCACTTGTAGGAGAGGGCATTATACCTGGTGTTGGGATGGTGCTCGTATTCCTGCCGAACATCTTTATTCTCTTCCTGGTGCTCGCGCTGCTGGAGGACAGTGGCTATCTCGCCCGGGGCTCGCTGCTAACCGATGGAGTATTGCGCCGTTGCGGCGTTACCGGCCGCTCGTTCATCCCGATGGTGATCTCATTTGGGTGCAATGTGCCCGCCATCCTGGCTACGCGCACCATGCCCAGTTTCAGGGATCGGCTTATCACCATCGCCGTTCTGCCACTGATGAGCTGCAGTGCCCGGATGCCGGTGTACGTGCTGCTAATAGGCGCGTTCTTCGCGCGCGCGTGGGCAGGCACGATTATCACGCTGCTGTACTTCCTCGGTATCATTGTAGCGGTCTTACTTGCGCTGATTCTCCGCAGGACCGTCGCCACCGGCGAGCCGGGAGCGCTGATTATCGAGCTGCCCGAGTACAAAGCGCCGCGAATACTAGCTGCCGTGAAGAGTATGTGGCTGATGGGCAAGCATTACATACAAAAGGCGGGCACCATCATTCTTACGGCCTCGATTGTAATCTGGTTCCTTTTCAGTTTCCCGCAAGCGCCGGAAATAGCAGCGGCAAACAGCTATGCGCCAAATGCCGCAATTGCCGCTGAAGTAGCATCGCCGGGAGGTAAACTCTCGTTTGCGGACGCACGTAGCGGCGTGGGCAACACCTACGCTGGACGCTTGGGCAAGGCCATAGCGCCGATTTTCACGCCACAGGGCTTCGACTGGCGGGTGACCGTCGGGCTGATAGGATCAACCCTCGCCAAAGAGATCATGGTCTCGACGATGGGAGTGGTCTATGGAGTTGGGGAGGTTAGCGAGCAAGACGAGTCTCTCATTAGAACTGTCCGGGCGCGCTCCGGACTGACGCCCCTGACTGCGCTGGCACTGATGATCTTCGTTTTGCTCTATTTACCGTGCCTTGCGACCGTCGCAGTGATGTACCGCGAGCTGGGAAACATCAGGTGGACGGCTGCCGTTGTCGGGATCCACTTCGCGATAGCTTACGTGCTGTCGTTGTTTGTGGTTCAGGTTGGAAGAGCAATGGGCTTTTGACATCCGGGTTTTGCGCAATGCCCGGAGAGATTGCAGTGTGTCCGGCAGTAGCAACACTGTTGACAGCGCAGCTTTGTTATAATACTATCTGCGGCTCAATAAGGATACGGAGATCAACCAACTCAATGGCAGTGGAAAAGGAACAAAAGACCGCGATTATCAAGGAGTTCCAGGACCATCCGGGCGACACGGGGTCGGCCGAGGTCCAGATTGCACTCCTTACAAGCCGCATTAACTACCTGAACGAGCACCTGAAGCAGCACCGCAAAGACTATCATTCCCGGCGCGGTCTACTGTTGATGGTCGGCAAGCGTCGTAAATTCCTCAAGTACCTGAAGGGCAAGGATTACGACCGTTACTTGGATGTCATCCAGCGGCTCGGACTGCGGAAATAGGTTGCGCGAGAGTGGGTAGTATTAAGAACGTAAGAGGTTAAATTTGGAAGCTATTTCTCATGAATTCACAGTGGGCGGCCGCCCGCTACGCTTGGAAACCGGCGAAATCGCCAAGCAGGCCAGCGGAGCCGTCCTGGTTTATTACGGCGGAACGGCTCTTCTTGTAACGGCCACGGTATCTTCTGAACCGCGCGAAGGTATCGATTTTTTCCCCCTGATGGTTGACTTCGAAGAGCGCATGTACGCCGCGGGGAAGTTCCCTGGCGGTTTCTTCAAGCGCGAAGGGCGGCCTAGCGAAGAGGCAATTCTTACGGGAAGGCGCATTGACCGGACGCTGCGTCCGATGTTCCCGAGTCATTTCAGGAACGACGTTCAGATCGTCGTGACTACGCTTTCGTGCGACGGCCAGTCGACTCCCGACGTACTCGGGATCATCTCCGCCAGTGCGGCGTTGAGCATCTCGTGCATTCCCTTCCCCAAGCTGATTGCGGCCGCGCGCATCGCTTACATCGACGACGAGTTCGTGGTAAATCCTTCGCAAGCCCAGGTTGCATCAGCCACGATGGATCTTCTCGTTTCCGGCACCCGCGATTACATCAATATGATCGAGGACCAGAGCTACGAGGTGCCTGAGGATCTGTTAGTCGAGGGCTTTAAGCGGGGTCACGAGGAGATTAAGCGGATAATTGGCGATATTGAAGCGTTCGCCGAAAAGGTAGGGGTACCTGAAAAGATTGTGGTACCGGAACCGCCGTTCGACGAGAAGCTGCACAACCGTGTTAAGGAACTGATCGAACCGCGCTTGAGCAAGATAATCCCCCACGACGATAAAACTGACCTGTACCGCGCCATATCAGAGATCAAAAAGGAAGCGCGTTCGAAGGTACTGGAGGAGCATCCTAATGCGGATCCGCTTGTTCTTGGAGGTTATGCCGAGAAGGTCGTAAAGCAATACGCCCGGGAGCACCTTCTCCGCGAAGGAGTAAGGGTGGATGGGCGCGGTCCTGAGGATATCCGTCCTGTCAGCGGCAGAGTCGGCTTGCTGCCGAGGGTGCACGGCAGCGGACTATTCACCCGGGGTCAGACGCAGGTGCTTTCGTCGGTCACGCTGGGCACCTTTGGTGACCGCCAGCGGATAGATACCCTGACGACCGAGTCGCAGAAGCGCTTTGTGCACCACTACAATTTCCCGCCTTATTCCGTGGGTGAGGTGCGGTTTATGCGCTCGCCCGGCCGCCGGGAGATCGGGCACGGCGCTTTAGCTGAACATGCAATTCTTCCTGCTATCCCCGACGAAAAGGAATTTCCATACACTTTCCGCGTTGTAAGCGAGGTGACGGAGAGCAACGCCAGCTCAAGCATGGCCAGCGTTTGCGGCAGCACGCTAGCTTTACTCGATGCGGGAGTCCCGCTTGTGCGGCCAGTAGCCGGCATTTCTACAGGTCTGATTTACAAATCGGACGACCACTGGGTGTTGCTATCGGACCTTTCGGGTTTCGAGGACTTCAACGGCGATATGGATTTCAAGGTAGCTGGCACCACTAAAGGTGTCACCGCAATTCAGCTGGACGTTAAAATCGAGGGCCTTACCATTGAGATGATTGAGCAGACGCTAGAGCGTTCCCGCACCGGAAGGCTTTTCATCCTGGAGCAGATGAGCCAGGTGATTCCTGAAGCGCGCACCGAGCTATCGCCTTACGCTCCAACGCTGTTGATACTCAAGGTACACCCGGAGCAAATTGGCATCGTAATTGGTCCGGCCGGAAAGACCATCAGGCAGATGGAGGCGGATACAGGCGCTAACATCGATATCGACGAGGACGGGACGGTCTTTGTGTCCGGCGTCGACCGCGAAGGTGTGAATAAAGCGGCTGACACTATCCGCGCGATGACAATGGAAATCGAAGCGGGGATGGTTTTTGACGGTAAAGTCGTCTCGATTGTTCCCTTCGGTGCCTTCATTGAGCTTGCGCCGGGACGCGACGGGCTACTGCATATCTCGAACATCGCCGATCACCGAATTGAGCGAGTGGAGGATGTTTTGAGCATCGGCGACCGTGTACCGGTTAAAGTTCGTGAAGTGGACCAAAATGGTAAAGTGAACCTGATACGCGATGACATTGATTACTCGCGGAAGAACGCTTCGCGCGATTCCTCGTCGTCAAGGCGCGATGGAGGCCAGCGCAATGCCAGCCGCCGAAGCCAGACGGGCCGGGGTGGTGACAAGCGTTCACAACACTCCAGGGGCGGGAGTGATCGTCGGCCCTCGCGTCGCTAAGTTGACGTTGCAGGGCAGTTAAAGCATAATGTTGATCCGTTTGGAGGACTTGAATATGAGAAGAGTTCTTGCGGCAATAATGACCGTGGTGTTGTTCGTTGCGACCGCTTTCGCTTTTTCTTCCTGCTGGATAGGTGGAGATTACACGCCTGAACGAGGAGCGGGAACCGTTGCCACAGAGGCGCCACCAGTGACTCAGGGCACTTCAACATCTTCTAGCTCGGATACAAGCAGCACGCAGCCCGAAGACTCCGCAGATGACAGCGACGACGACGATATGGACGTCTTTGGCGACTGATCGGGCGCGCGGCAACGAAAATGTACAAGGAGCTATCCCGCCTGCGACGGGTGCTCGATGACGATGTGCCAGTCTGGCTTTTTCGGGACCAACGGGGCAATCTGCACGTAATAGAGTCTGCGGATAATCTGTCACCCGGTACACGGCCTGTACCGGAAGGTGACCACCGCCTTCTCTCCCCGGTTGCACCCAGCAAGATAATCTGTTTGGGCCGTAACTATTTAGCGCATGCACTCGAAATGGGCAATGAACCACCCGAACGTCCGCTGTTGTTTTTCAAACCGCCGAGCGCTTTAATCGGGCCGGGAGAGGCTATTGTGCTGCCTAAGGCTTCGTCGCGCGTTGATTATGAGGGGGAGATTGCCGTCGTAATCGGAAGGGAATGTCGCGCCGCTGACGAGAGAAAGGCAAGAGAGTGCATCCTCGGTTACACTGCCTTGAACGACGTCACCGCGCGCGACCTGCAAAAGATGGACGGCCAGTGGGCGCGGGCAAAAGGCTTTGACACTTTCGCTCCTGCAGGCCCGGAAGTCGTGCTAACACCCCCGGATTTCCGCTGGGAACTGCTAACAGTGACCACGAGAGTGAACGGTGAAGTGCGCCAGCAAGGGTGCGTAGAGGACATGGCGTTCTCAATCCCCTACACAGTCTCCTATATCTCGCACATAATGACGCTCAAACCGGGAGACGTAATCTCCACCGGTACACCGGAAGGTGTAGGGCAGCTAGCCTCGGGCGATACCGTTTCCGTAGAAGTAACCGGTCTAGAGCCGCTGGAGAATCCAGTCATGTCAGCATAATCAACTCGATTTGGCGACTGCGCAGCGTATGCTTGGCGAATCCCTTTCAATGTTACAGCACTTATGCGCTGGATGCGATGTTATAATCGGCGCATTGGTCATTCTGGAGGCGCGCATGTCAAAAACCAGGTTATTTCGAGTAATCGCAGCAATCGTCGTTTCCTTTACAGCGCTTTTGCTTTCGAGCTGCGGTAGTAGCGGAGAAAAGCTGCCCGTGAGTCCTGAACTAGAGTCAAGCCTGATGCAGCAATTCGAATCGGTACCGGCGTCCATTGAGCAGGCAATCGAAGAATTGAAGGCTCTTCCCGCGCCGGAAGGTGTAGATGCGCAATTCTTTCGGGAACTAAAAGACGAGTTGGCCCGGCAGCTTGCTATAAGGGGTGGTGGCAAGTTAACTTGCACGCCGCCAACAGGCGAAATCAATAAGGTGACAGACCTCGCCGCGCTCGACAACGGTGACGGCACGTTTAACGTCACCTGGCGTTACCGCAACTCCGGCGATTACGACCAGAGCGGTGCGGTGGGTATTTCAGACATCACGCCGATCGCGATGCATTACGGAGAAGAGACGACCTCCAGCAACGAGTGGATAGACGGTGACGACAGCAATGCCGTAGATATCGGCGACATTACGCCAATAGCGATGAATTTCGGCGTGCAATGCGCGGGCTACATTATTGAGTCCAGCGAAACACACGAAGGCACATTCACACCGGAGCACACCGAGGATTTCGGAAACGCTGCCGGCGAGGGACGTCTGGAATTCACTACGCCGCTTACTCTGACCATCGGCGACTGGGTGCGCGTGGTGCCGATTGACGGCGAAGAAAATCAGGGCGATCCCAGCGATCCTGAGGAAGTGGTCGAATGGTGGGACGATTTCACTTATGACGTTACCTATAGCAGTGAGACTACGTACATAGATGAGGAGAATCTCGACCTGCTCCAGGATTATGATACTGAAACACACAGCTACACCTTTGATGCTCAGGGCGTCGTAGCTGCAGGACTGGATATCTCGCCCGGACGCATACTGCTTATCCACGGAGTGGCGCTTGAAACAGTGGTGGATGCTCAGACGGTGGGCGACGACCTGATTGTCGAGGGTGAAAACGCCTACCTAACCGACGCAATCACAGACGGCACCATCGCGTGGGATTACGGAGTGAATTTTACCGCGGACAAGATACCGTCAATGATCATTGACGGCAAGGAGGTCTGCGCCGACGAGAACGGCGTTATCGAGTACGAGTTCCCGTGGGGTGATTACACGTACGCGATTAAGGTGGAGCTACGGGACGCCTACGCCGCTATGGAATTCACCATCAGCAAGGATATCAGCGGTGGTCTGGGCGTGAAGCTGGTGCTGGAAGGCAATCTCGAGCGTTTCCGGGTCAATGACCTGATGGAAATACAGGGAAGCCAACTAACGAGCTTTAACCATACCTATGAGAAGATGCAAGGCCAGGGCAGCATCTCGCTGGTAGCGGCAGGCTCGATGGAGGACACAATGACGCTGGTGGACCTGCCAGCGCCGCTGCTTATAATCCCGTTCGCGGTTGGGCCCGTGCCAGTTGTGCTGACTATTGAAGCGAAATTTCTGGTGGAAGTAATCGTTCCGCCGGTGGACGGCTCGTCGCGCGTAACTGTGAGCTTCAGCTACGATAGTGACCTGGGCTTCAGTTACGACGGGGTAAGCGTTCATAACTCCGGCACGCTGGGCTCGCACTCGTTCAACGACGAAGTCACTGAAACCGGTGGTTCATCGGCGCTGGGCGTCAACTTCGGCGTCGCATTCCCGCGCGTCAAGCTCAGCGCATTCTGGGGAAAGATCGTCCCCTGGGCACACATCCAGTTTGTCATAGGCGGCACGTGGGATCCCATAGCGCCGTGCCAAACGGCGGACTATGAGATACGTGGCGTGGGAGATGTCGATTTCACGCTATTTAATCTGAGCAGCGTTGTGGGAGACCTTACGTTCTTTCACCAGACGGAGGAGCTGCTTCGAGCCGGCGAATGACCGTAGGCTGATCCCGGCGTGTCCGGGATTTGAAAGAGACGAACCGATAACTGCTGCGCACCGCAAAGCTTTGCTGGCTATGATGAAAGCGCGCGGTTGCATCTGCTAGAATCCCCGCGGATGAGAGGCTCTGAGGAAAACTCGTTTAATGAAAAGGCGAGAAGGCGGATGGAGCGGTTCCGCGAGGGACTGGAAGTCGCCGGGAAGTACACGTTCTTAAATCACGCGTCCTGCGGGCCGCTCCACAGAGCGGTTCGGCGGGCGGCGGCGAAGTGCCTTAGCGAGCAAAGGCGAGAAGCCTCACTGGCCGATCCCGACTGGCAGGAGTTTATGCCTAAAGCGCGCAGTTCCGCCGCTAAAATCATCGGCGCACAGACGGATAACGTCTGCCTGATGCCCAACTGTTCACTGGGTCTTATCCGCGCGTTATCGAGCATCAATTTCCACGAGGGCGACGAAGTCCTTTACCTACAGCACGAGTTTGCAGCGCTGTATTTTGCGTTGCAGGGAGTGTTAAAACACGGTGCCGTGCTTCGCGAAGTTCGTGTTTCCGCCAACTTGGATCCGACGGACGCAATTATCGCCGCGATTACTCCGCGTACGCGTCTTGTGGCGATTTCCTGGGTGGGCTTTCTCACGGGAAAGCGCGTGGACCTTCAGCGACTCTCCGAGGAAAGGCAACGCCGCGAGTTTTACTTAATCGTGGACGGATACCAGGGCGTTGGAGTCGTGCCGCTTCAACTGCTGGAGTTGAGCGTGGATTTCTTCGTCTGCGGCGGAGCGAAATGGCTGATGTCGCCGCTGGGAAGTGGATTTTTCTATGCGAGCGACGCAATGTTGGAAGAGCACTATCCGGACTGGCCCGGTTGGTACGGGATGGAGATTGACCAGGACAGGTACTGCAACCGAGATGTGCCGCCTAAAAGGACGGCAGTGCGGTTTGAAACGGGCACCGAGCCTTTGCCCAGCATGTACGGGATGAAGCGCGCTATCGACGAGTTCAACGCCATCGGCGTGCCCGTAATCTGGCGCCGCATCCAGGAGCTTACAGCGCTTCTGCTGGAAGGATTAAAGGGACTTCCGGTGCGCGTCCTGACACCCGAGGCCGCAGACAAGCGCGCGGGCATAGTCACCTTCGCAGTTGAAGATGCTCAGGGGCTGATGGACGTGTTGACCGATGAGTGGATTGTGGTCAGTCTGCGTGATGGGCTTATTCGTGTCAGCCCTCATTTCTGGAATAACGAAGACGATATACTGTATTTCGTCAGCGCGCTAAGGAACTACACGCGCAAGAGTGGCCGAAGCAAGCGGTGATATTGATTGCCTTCCGTCCTTACTCCAGCGGCTTGTAGAGATGTGGTTTTCTGCAATTGAAGCAGTAAGGAGCATCGGTCGGCAGCGCCGTGCCGCAGGAAAGGCATTTGGAGTTCCGGTCGGTCAGCATCAACTGCAGGTCAGCCTGAAAGCGCCCGGTTTCCTCCGGAGGGAGTTCCTCGTCTTCGAATTCCTCCAGCTCAGGCTCATCTTCGTCATCGTCTAGAATCGTGAACTTATCGGAAGGAATTTCTTCTTCTACTTCGTCCTCATATCGCGTTGCTGCATTCACGCTTGAGTTAAGATCTTCCATCGAACGCAAGTGGTAGGCGATGTCTTCTTTAAACTGCTCGGCTTCCTTGATCTCGGCGGCGTCCGTTTCCAGTTCAAGGTAGCGTGTGATAAAGTTCATCGCCAGCGGGTAGTCCTCCTGCTCAAACAGGAAGTGAGCCGCATACCATAGAGCATGCAGGTCTTCCTGGTCGGCGCGCAACGCGAACTTAAACGAACGCCACGCCTCGCGGTTATGCCCCAGCGCTTCGTATGTCAGGCCAAGGAGATTCCACACCAAGGGATCATCGGCATTAAGATGTGTCGCTTCGTTCAGCAGTCCCAGCGCCCTGCGGCTGTCTTCCGCATCGAATGCCTTTTCGCCCTCGGTGAGTAACGCCTTGTACTTGTCGAGCGTAGCCTGGTCGTCGCCCTGCCCCTCTAGCAGCTCTACCGTTTCTTCCTGCGGCAGCTCGCTGACGAGTGCAACCTTGCAATCGACGCAGACTTTGAAACCCTCCCGGTATTCGGCCTTGCACTTGGGGCAATAGGGCATAAGCGAAATGTAGGCGAAAATCCGCCGCTTGTAAAGACTCTGGCGGAAGTAATGGAATTTTCTCTACCCCCAAAGGCGAGAGAGACCAAGCGCGTCGCGGAAGGTTATCAGGAGGATTAGAGAGATGAGCACAACGAAGCCAACTTTGTGTGCCAGCGCTTCTTTGCGCTTGTCAATCCGTATTCCTATGGTATTCAGGAAGAGGAATAGGATGTGCCCGCCGTCTAGCGCCGGTATGGGGAAGAGGTTCAACAGTCCCAGGTTCAGCGTGATGACCATAGTTATCATAATCAAATAGTAGGGCCCTGCGCTGAAAGACTGCGAGATAAGGTCCATTATGCCAAGCGGGCCGGACACCATCTTCGCGCCTTCGGCAGTAGCTAGAAGCCTGAGCTGGTACACGAAAGCAACAGTCGTATAAAAAACGTTCTGCAACGCTCGTGTGACCGTTTCCGTAAAGGGGAGCTTTTCCAGCTCCATGTGAAAGATAACTCCCAGCGATTCCAGCGTCGTCCCTTTGGGCACCGTTACCGTCAGGCGCTTCCCATCCCGCTCCAGCGTCACCTCTACAGGCTTTAACGAGCCTTCCCCTTCGGGGTCGATGAGGAAGTACACGTCGGTTCCCAGCAGGACATCGTTTCCGCCAACGGAGAGAATCCGGTCGCCGGGCTTAATGCCCGAGAGCGCGGCGATTGAATTTGAAGTAACCAGCGCCGTCTGCGGCGTGATCTTGTTTACCTGCACATTCATCACGCCCAGGCTTGGCCTGCCTTGGTTGTACGGCACCTGCTCGCCGTCCTCTTCGATAGTGAAAACGCGCGGGACTACCTCGCGTGTGAAGACCTCGCCGCGCCGGTCCAAGGTGATTTTGACCGCACGCTTTTGTGCCGAGGCTTCGCGTATGCGCGCTGCCAACGACAGGCTGTTGGTGATACGCTGGTGGTCAACTTCCTCGATGATGTCGCCGGCCCTTATATCCATTTCAGACGCGGGCCCGCCGGGAACAACTCCTTGCACGAGAACCGCCGACTTCGGGAAGCCGATAAACGAAAGCACGAAAATCAGCACTACGGCGAGCACAATATTGCCCATCGAGCCGCCTGCGAGGATGAGGAATCTTAAGAACGGGTGCTTAGCCCTGTAGGAGTTTTCCGTGATCGGATCGTCCGGTTCCATTCCCGAGACGCGCACAAAGCCGCCGAGGGGAAACGCGCAGATGTGATAGCGGGTGCCGCGCCACTCCGCAGAGATCAGCGAAGGTCCGAAACCGAGCGCGAAATCGGTTACCTCGACCCGCGCCAGCTTGGCGAACAGCAGGTGCCCCGCCTCGTGCACGAAGATAACAAGGCCGAGCACAATTGCTACAACAAGAATGAGCGCAACGGTATGCATATTTACAGTCAGCTCTCGCGGAGCACATCTTAGCTTACCCCACGCGCTTGTGCATTATAACAGGGGTTATAGCTGCTAAAGACCGCAGCCGTTACACTTCTTCTTTATGCGGTCGCGCCATAAGCTCCGATATGGCGTCTTTTGGTGGCTTGCCCTCGTAGATGACGGCATAGACCTGGCGCGTTATCGGCAAATCAAGCTCCGGATGCTGTTCTTCCACAAACTGCGTCAGCGCCTTCACCGTGCGCACGCCTTCCGCGACCATCTTGGTCTCTCCCTCGACTTCTGCAAGGCTTATCCCTTTCGCAAACTCCATGCCCGCGCGAAAGTTACGGCTGTTTTCGGAAAACGCGGTGGCGATAATGTCGCCGAAGCCCGCGAGGCCATAAAGCGTCTGGGGGTCGCCGCCGAAGACGGGCAGTACGCGCCGCATCTCCACTACGCCCCGCGTCAGGAGCACTCCCCGCGAGTTTAGACCCAGGCGCAAACCCGTAGCGATGCCCGATGCCACCGCCAGGATGTTCTTCAGTGCGCCGCAAACCTCGACACCCACAGGATCCTGGTTGGTGTAAAGCCGCAGCCCCGGTGTGGAAAGCTCGCGTTGGAGACGCGCGGAAACTTCGGTATCGGCGCAAGCGACGACCGATGCCGTGGGCTGCCCGCCCATTATCTCCACGCTTAGGTTAGGCCCGCAAAACTGCACCCAAGTAAGCCCAATGCTGGCAAACTCCTGCTGCGCGAACGCGCTCACAAGCTCCGTCGGCTCGAACATTATCCCTTTCACTACGGAAACAAACGGGACATGCTCTGGCAGTTGTGCCGACTTGAGTGCTAAGCCAAGTTGCGGGATAAGTTCTCGCAGGAATTTCGATGGCACCGCGAGAAACACGGCATCCGCGCCTTCCAGCGCTTTCACCAGTTCGCCGTGCGCGCGCATTGCCGGGTGCAGCTCGAACTGCGAGTTAAACAGGCAGTTCCTGTTATCGTTGTTGATGCTCTCCACGACTTCCGGCTCACGCGCCCACAGGTGGACTTCGTGGCCGGCGGACGACCACACGTGCGCCAGCGTCGTGCCGAACGATCCCGCTCCCACGATAGCGATTCTCATTGTGTTTTCTCCAGCGCTTCGCGCAGTGAACTCGCGACTTGCTCCTGTTCGCCGGTCGTAAGCCCGGGGAATATAGGCAGGCTGAGGACTTCGCGCGCCGCCCGCTCGGCTTCGGGGAACGAGCCTTTGGCGTATCCCAGGTGCGAGAGCGCTTTGCACAAATGCAGCGGAGTGGGGTAGTGCACCATTGCCCCGATACCGGCTTCGTTGAGCCGCCGTTGCACTTCGTCACGATTCGGTACGCGAATCGTGTACTGATGGTACGTATGCTCGCAGCCGGATTTAACCTGTGGTGTGACTACTCCGGGCATTCCCGCCAGAAGCTCATTGTAGCGGGCGGCAAGCGCGCGGCGATTCTCGCTCCACTTCCCGATGTGCCTTAGCTTGATATTCAGGAATGCCGCTTGGAGTTCGTCCATACGTGAGTTAATGCCGCGCGTGTCGTGCTGGTATCGCCCTGACTGGCCGTGGTTGCGCAGCATGCGCACGGCTTCCGCGAGGTTTTCGTAGCGTGTAACGAACGCGCCAGCGTCGCCCAGCGCGCCCACGTTTTTCGTCGGGTAGAACGAAAACGCCGCCATATCCCCAAACGCGCCAACCGGTTTGCCGTCGGCCTTTGAGCCAATCGCCTGGGCACAGTCCTCAAATACCATCACGCCGCTTTCCTGGCCCGCAAGCTCAACGATGCGCTGGGTGTCGCAGGGGTGGCCGTAGAGGTGAACCGGTATCACCGCGCGGCTCTTCAGCGTGAAGACGCGCTCAAGCAGTTCAGGATTCAGGCAAAAGCTTCCCGGGTCGATGTCAACGAAAACAGGCTTTGCGCCCAAAGCGAGAACGCACTCGACAGTAGCGAAAAAAGTGAATGGCGTGGTGATTACTTCGTGCTCCGGTCCGACCCCCGCGGCCATCAAGCCGAGTAGCAGGGCGTCCGTTCCAGAGTTCACCGCCACCGCGTACTCGACCTCGTGCATTTCGGCCAGCGCGCGTTCCAGAACCGCGCTTTCCTCGCCGGTCACATACCATCCGGATGAGATCACGCGCGCGGCAGCTTCCTTTAGCTCATTTTCCATGCCTGAATGAATGCGCTTCAGGTCAAGCGGAGGGACTCGCATAAGATGATTGTATCAAAGCCGGTATCCCATACGGGATGCGTCCCAACAGCAGGTGTATCAAGGCGGCTGATGAAGACGGTATGGAACTATCTTAGGCCCTGCCGCATCCTCTGATTTAACGCCGGTCGCTGCGGCCCGGCGGTTCAGGCGCAGTGCGGGTGGTCTATGATATAATCGCACGCGCCAGAGAAGGAGGCTTCAAATGAGGAATTCCGTCTATATTTTCATCGGCTTAATGCTGTTTGCGTGTCTCGCCGTTTTGCCGCGCCCTGCGCTTGCCGAAGAGGACCATTTCGAGGGGGCGGCCGTAAAGTGGTATTCGAAGAGCTATGACCACATAGACATAGCCCACTATATAAACAAGGCGAGGGACATCTTCTTCACCGAAGAATTCAAGGCCAAGCACCCGATGGCTGCTATGTTCGAGGGCATCTTCGAAGTAGCTGGGTATTTCTCTATCGACGCATACGAGTGCGAGGGATACACGGCTCACGGCAAGTGCTATTCAAAGGAAACCTTATGGTTCAATGAGGACTATCCTGATTCCTTCGTCTACCGCTGGTACGGCGTGCCCAATTACGAGTTTAAAATCGACTCGTTCCTGACAGAAGACGATTACGTGTTTCTGATGGCTCTGACGGGCATTAAGGAGAAATCCGGCATATTTGTCGATTACATGCGCGAGGTCGGGGAAGTAGTCGCCAAGGCTGAAGGCGGCGATTCAGATATCCAGATGGGGCTTGGCTTCCTGCAGATGTTTAAGTTCAACGAGGAGCTAATCGATTCGCTGGGCAACGAGATGGACCTCGTGTTCTTTGACGTTCCGGACATCACGCAAGAGCCGCAGGGCCCGGACTTCGTCAATGCAGCCGTCATGGTGCCCGTTGCGGACTACGCGGGAGCGAAGCAGCTCATTGGCATGGCTGGCGGTATGCTCGGCCTTAATACCGAGAAGCCCGGCTTTGACACCGTGGAATGGGATTTTTACCCGATTGCTGGAAGCACGGCGGCCTTCGGGCTCAGCTCGGAATGGCTGGTCGTCTGCACGGACTATAAGAAGTTCGCTGAATTCGCGCGCGGAGTTCCCAATAAGATGCACGAGGACTTCCCTAAAGGCAGCATGTATATCGGGATAAACATAGACCGCCTTTACGATGAACTGGGGATGCCTGTCCTGACGATGCTCAAGGCTGAGAACCCGTATCTTGCCGACGAGGAGATCGGGTATTTCTTTGATGTCTATCCGGAGACCGACCTGGGCCGCGTTAACGTGCTGCAAACCAACTGGGACAACCACGTCGTTTTCGAGTCGGTGGTGGACGACGACGTGATGAACCTGATTGGCTATGCGGTCTGCATCGGGCTTGAGCACTTTATGATGACGAAGATGGGTGAGTGCGACGGCGGCAAAGCCCGTATGAAGAAAAAGGACAAGCCCCGCGCCAAGAAGGGCGGCAAGGGCGGCTTTGACGGCGACAGAGCTCCATTCTAAGCGCGGATATAGCCTATCACGGCGAATACTAGCGGGAGGGTCCTGCGGGGCCCTCCTGTGCCTTTTGGATGTTAGCTAGGCTAGGCAGCTTTCAGCGATACAAATTGAGTGTGGCGGATTGTCCGGCCTGGCTGCGCTTGGTATAATGATATGTGTGGAGAGATGGCCGAGTGGACGAAGGCGGTTGCCTGCTAAGCAATTGTGCGGTGATTAGCCGCACCGTGGGTTCGAATCCCACTCTCTCCGCTTTCTGGGATCAAGGCCTGCCTTAGCGAGATCAAGTCAATCGTAGGGCGCTAAGTCTTTAGTGTTACACAGTGCTATCGAATACGGGGATTGTGTTTACACTCTTAATGCCCTTTGATAGAATGGCACGACTGTGACATACCGGACAAAGGTATCATCCAGAGGCGCCGCGGACGCTTTCCTCGCAGAAGGCAGTAACTGCCGGAAAGAGCCTTGCGCACGGCGTAAACATCGTTAGTTGCTCGCTTAACGAGCACGTAATAAGGCTATCTGTGAGCTTTTTCAGGAGGAATTGGAAATGGCTGGTTCTAGGAGCCTTAGCGTTCTTGTTTCTAAGCGGTTGGGGCGCATCCGAATACACGAAGACACCCAGTTTCTGCAATACATGCCACATAATGGACCCCTACGTCGAGGCATGGAAAGATTCCAGTCATGGCGATGTGGCCTGCATCAAGTGTCACTACCCGCCAGGAAACGAGTTTGAAACGAAACTGGCGGCTCTGAACCAGGTGGTTGCGTACGCCACCGGTCAATACGGCACAAAATTCCATGCTGAGATAGACGACGCCGCTTGTTTGCGGAGTGGGTGCCACGACACGCAGCTTCTGCCAGGGCCGATAGTTTTCCAGCGTAATATCAAGTTTGACCATTCTCATCATCTCGGAGAAGCGGTACGCGGCATCAAGCTGCGCTGCACTTCCTGCCACAGCCAGATTGTCCAGGGCAGCCACATGACGGTCACGGAAATAACGTGCTACTTGTGCCATTTTAAGGGCCAGGTGAGCATGGAAGGGCCGCAGACGCAACGTTTCTGCCTGAAGTGCCACGGTTATCCATCGGAGCCTGTTGAGATTGATGACACCGTCTTCGGCCACGAGCATGTGATTAAGAACGGCGTTGAATGCCAGCGCTGCCACCTGGATACGGTGCGCGGCACCGGGGAAGTGGAAAGCCGGGCGTGCCTTCAGTGCCACGCGGATCCAGAACAGCTAGAGAAGATTACTGACCCAGAGAATGTCCATCTTAACCACGTTACGCGGCACAAAGTCGAGTGCTTCAACTGCCACGCTGACATCGAGCACTCGATATACTCGGCAGAAAACGAGCCCATAACCAGCTGCGAAACCTGCCATACCGGGCCTCACCAGGGGCCAAAGCTGCTTTACCAGGGCAAGGGCGGTTACGGTGTCGAAGCGATGCCTTCTAAAATGTTTCTAGCGCAGGTGGATTGTATAGGTTGTCACATCCATACTGAAATGCACGGTGAGAAAGGCGTGCTCGAAGGAGTAGCCAAAACATTCGATAAGGCGGCGTGCGTCAACTGCCACGACGACAGCGCAATCGACATACTGGCATACTGGCGTGCTGACCTGAAAGCAGAAGTGGAGCGCACAAAGACGGTCTTAGACGTAACCGAGGGCCGGGTTAAGGTTGCCCCGGGACGGCTAACACAGGAACACGCCGAAGAACTCGAGCACGCTCGCTATAATTTTAATCTAGTCGCCTACGGACTAGGTGTGCATAACTATGATTACTCGATCGCGCTTCTAGATTGGACGCGCGAGACATGCGAGCTTATCGATGCGGAGCTGAAGTGAGAGGGAAGGTTCCCGAAGGAAGTCCACAAGTCTCCGAATGGAAGGGTATAAAGCCGTTGTTAGGGCTTTTAGCGTTCGCGGTGCTTTACGTGTTCGCGCCCGTGGCCGGATGTTCCGGTCCCCGGACACAATCCGAGAAAGCCCCCGAATGCCTGGCATGCCACGAACAAATTGGCGACTGGAAAGATAATGAGACTACAGGGCACAGGGACATGGAGTGTACAGTATGCCACGTGTCTCACGCCCTGCCCGCGGACAAACTGGAGGTTTCTGAATTTCTTCTCGTTGATAAATCCTGCGATAGTTGCCATCAGGACCGCTTGGACGATACAAGTGCTCATGGCTACCACTCTAAACACATTGAATGCCTTACGTGCCACGGCACGGGAATCCATCAGTTCAAGCCTTCCGCCAACCTATGCCAGGAGTGCCACATCGAAATGGTCGTTGTTTCACCGGCGATGACTGAGAATCATTGCGTAAGCTGCCACGAGTTCATGACGACCCCGACCACAGAAACGCCCAGCCGCAGACCTTCACGCCAGGCATGCCTGAAATGCCACGGAGCACATCTGTCCGACATATCCGATGAGGCTGTGCATGCCTTTTTTGATGATCCCAAACACTCGCAGCTAAGCTGTGGCGCTTGCCACAAGCCCCATGAGAGCAAGGGGCAACCTGACCGCAACACCTGTCTTGCTTGCCATAGTGTGGAAGAGCTTCGCGAAGTCCCGCCGCACGACTGGGAGTTTCACTTAGGAGACTGCACGGTATGCCACCAGCCGCACAACTTCGCGCCGGAGGCGGCGACTGTAGGCGGGCCGGAATATCTGGCGATGGTGCGGCACGAAGAAGCGGGGAGCCAGGAGCCGAAGTTCCATCTGACCGCCGAAGGAAAGGTGGACGGCGGAGACTGCAACAGCTGCCACGAGTTCGGGATGTATACACGGTCTGTGTCGGATGTGGGTCACCCGACGTGCGCGAGTTGCCACAGCGAGAGGACGTTTGGGTATCCGGGCGACCGCGGCGTATGCGGCAAGTGCCACACGATGGAGACGGGAGTATTCAACTCTTTGGGGCACCAGAGCTGCCAGGGGTGCCACAGCGGGCACAACTGGGCCGGAGCGGGGGAAGGATTGTGCGACCGG
>Ga0180434_10000368_pt1 | contig 66462 bp, 67 predicted proteins | sample SS_ome_7_FD_132453 | JGI IMG/M metagenome (GOLD analysis project Ga0180434, IMG submission 132453) | Hypersaline lake sediment archaeal communities from the Salton Sea, California, USA - SS_1_D_2 metaG | ecosystem: Environmental > Aquatic > Non-marine Saline and Alkaline > Hypersaline >...
AGACCCGTCGAAGGAATCCCGCAGCAACAGGAAAAATGCGTTGCCGGAGTGCGAGCGACAGCCGGCATCTTCTGACTTCTCTGACTCCCTGTATCTGGCTACGATTCAAAAGCCGGTTTTTCGTTTAAACTGGTCGCCTCGCCGGCCAGCGGCAGCGCTGACTTCCGACTTCCGACTTCCGACTTCCGACTTCTGACTTCCGACCTCCGACTTCCGACCTCTGACCTCCGACTTCCGACTTCCGACCTCCGACCTCTTTATCCGCTTCACGCCTTGACAATATGGCATATCGTCTTATTTTTTCGTAAAAACAGTGCCGCAGAGCGTGGCAACGGCGAATCGATCCCGGCGTGAGGGCAAAACGGCGCCGGCGGGGATTCAGGCCGTTCGACAAATAGAGAAAGGGAGAATGAATTGCATGTCGCCGAAGAAGAGCCAACCATTTGATGATGCCCCTGAACGGGAAGGGGCCGCGGGAAACGGCGCCGGGGCGGACGCAACCGATCTGAAAGGCCAGGAACCGGATCTGGAAGACCGTCTGAAAGCGGCTGAAAAAGACGCTGCCGAGATGCACGACCGCTATTTGAGAGCGGTGGCGGAGCTTGAAAACGTCAAGAAACGATCCGAGCGCGAAATCGCCTCTTTCAGAAAATTCGCCAACGAGTCCATCCTGAAGGATCTTCTGGGCGTGGTGGACAATCTTGAGCGGGCGATTGCATCGGCCGCCGACGAAAGCGGGCCGGAGCAGCTGGTGGAAGGCGTCGATTTGACTCTGAAAGAACTGTTGAAGACGTTAAAGAAATATCATGTCGAACCCATCACCTCACTGGGCGAGTGCTTTGACCCCACTTATCATCAGGCGGTCATGGAAGAGCCGTCAAAGGCGCATCCCGATCGCACTGTGATAAGGGAGCTGCAAAAAGGATACACCATGAGTGACCGTCTGCTCAGACCGGCAATGGTCGTCGTTTCCCGAAAAGAGACGTCGCCCAGTGAAAAAAACGACAATCACGAATCACAGGAAAAAAAAGCGTAAGTATGTGAGGCAAGGAGGATAACACCATGGGCAAAATCATCGGAATCGATCTCGGGACGACGAACTCTTGCGTAGCGGTAATGGAAGGCAAGGAAGCGAGCGTGATCACCAATCCGGAGGGCGGGCGCACGACACCCTCCATCGTTGCTGTTTCGGAAAGCGGTGAACGGCTGGTCGGGCAGATCGCCAAACGCCAGGCCATCACCAATCCGGAAAATACGGTTTTCGGGGTAAAAAGGCTCATCGGCCGCAAGTACGGCTCGCCGGAGGTTCAGAACGACATCAAAATTCTGCCCTACAAAATATTGCAGGCCGAAAACGGTGACCTCCGCATTGATTTAAGGGGCAAAAAGGTCAGCCCGGCCGAAGTGTCGTCCTACATCCTGGCCAATATCAGGAAGACGGCCGAAGAATATCTGGGTGAAAAAATCGTCGACGCCGTGGTGACGGTGCCGGCCTACTTTAATGACAGCCAGCGCCAGGCAACCAAGGATGCCGGCAAGATCGCCGGTTTAAACGTGCTGCGCATCATCAACGAACCCACGGCGGCATCGCTGGCCTATGGTCTTGACAAGCGCAAGGAAGAAAAAATCGCGGTCTTTGACCTCGGTGGGGGCACCTTCGATGTTTCCATCCTGGAAATCGGCGAGGGGGTGTTCGAGGTCAAATCCACCAACGGGGATACCCATCTGGGCGGCGAGGATTTTGATTTGCGTGTAATCGATTTTCTGGCCGATGAGTTCAAAAAGGATCAGGGGATCGACATACGCAAGGACAAGATGGCCCTGCAGCGCCTCAAGGAAGCCGCGGAAAAAGCCAAGATGGAGCTCTCCTCCTCACTGGAGACGGACGTCAATCTGCCGTTTATCACCGCGGACGCCAGCGGACCCAAACATCTGAACATCAAGATCAGCCGCGCCCGTCTGGAATCCCTCGTGAGCGATCTGCTCGACAAGTTGGAAGGCCCCTGCCGCACAGCCCTCAAGGATGCGGGTCTGTCGGCCGGCGACATCAACGAGGTTATTCTGGTGGGGGGCATGACCCGCATGCCGGCGGTTCAGGAGCGCGTCAAGCGCATTTTCGGCAAGGAGCCCCACAAGGGCGTCAACCCGGACGAGGTCGTGGCCATCGGTGCTGCGATCCAGGGCGGCGTTTTGAAAGGCGATGTCAAGGATGTACTGCTGCTGGACGTGACCCCGCTGTCGCTGGGAATCGAAACCCTCGGGGGGGTGATGACCCGCCTGATCTAGAAAAACACGACGATTCCCACCAAGAAGAGCCAGGTGTTTTCCACCGCCGCGGACAATCAGCCGGCGGTTTCCATTCACGTTCTGCAGGGAGAGCGGGAGATGGCGGCCGGCAACAAGACCCTGGGGCGTTTCGAACTGGTGGGGATCCCGCCGGCGCCCCGCGGCGTGCCGCAGATCGAAGTCACTTTCGACATCGATGCCAACGGAATCGTGAATGTTTCCGCCAAAGACCAGGCGACCGGCAAAGAGCAGTCGATTCAGATCACCGCTTCCAGTGGGCTCAGCCAGGATGAAATCGACCGGCTGGTCAAGGATGCCGAGATGCACGCCGACGAGGACAAGCGCAAACGTGAACTGGTGGATGCCCGAAACTCGGCCGACGCCCTGATTTATTCCACGGAAAAATCCTTGAAAGAACTCGACGACAAGGTGGACGCCGCTACCCGGAGCAGTGTCGAATCCGCTGTCGAGGCGCTGAAAAAAGCCATGGAAGGCGAAGACGTCGGCGAGATCAAACGACGCAGCGAAGAACTGACGCAGTCGTCCCACAAGCTGGCGGAAGCCATGTATCAGCAGGCATCCAAACAGCAGCAACCCGGTGCCGAGGCCGGTGCCGACGCCGGCGCCGGACAATCGGCCGATGCAGGGCAGAGCGGCGCAGATGACGACGTCGTGGATGCGGATTTTGAAGAAGTCGGGGACGATGACAAAAAATAAAATTAGTGCCGATGGTTGAGCCGCTTCGAGAATCCCGTGTCCGCCTTTTTGCCGACACGGGATTTTTCGATTTGAAATTGACATGCGGCGTTTACTTTTATAGTAGATAGGCACGTGAGGCGCGTTTTCCGCCCGCGGCGGGATTGCGCTCATGATGCCGGATCAAAAAGACAGGAAGGGGGAAGAGTCGATGATTATCGTCGGGTACGATGGATCCAAGGTGGCAGAAGAGGTGCTGGCTCTGGCGAAAAAACACGCCAAAGGCTTCGGCTGGAAAGTCGTCATCATCACTTCCATGAAAGGCGGCGCGGACATTCCACGGGATGATTTTATCAAGGCTGAGAAACTGCTGGCCCGTGCGGAGGCGGATTTCAAAGACGAGGAGATCCCCTGTGAGACGCATCTTTCCGTGAGAGGCCTCGAGCCGGGTGAGGATCTGGTCAAATTTGCCGAGGAAACCGGCGCACGTGAAATTCTGCTCGGTGTCAAACGGCGGTCCAAGGTAGGGAAGCTGCTTTTCGGATCGAATGCGCAGTACACGATTCTGAATGCACCCTGTCCGGTGGTCAGCATCCGCTGATCGACAGCAGCGTTCTTTAAGCGGCGGGGAGATCCCGCCGGCGCGGCGTCAGCCGATCGCCTTAAACGGCGGCTGCGGGATGCGGGCTTTGTGCCTTTTTACACGCAAGAAGGGGAGAGCGAACATGGCGGACAAGGAAAAAGAGTTCATCGTAAGAGACCGGCGGATATTTTCGCAGGAGGATACGGAGAGCGGGAAAACCGAAACAGCCGAGGCCGCCGCCGGGGACAGCGATGAAAAACCCGCGACGGCGGATAGAGATGCCGCCGCCGGGGACAGCAATCAAAAATCGACGCCGGCGGATGATGCCGCCGTCGGCGAAACGCCGTTTCCGGAAATCAATTTTCCCACCTTTGTTTTTTCTCTCAATTCGTCGGCGCTGGTGCATTTGGGGGTTATTGAAGATCCGGCATCGGGCCAGCGGGTTAAAAATCTGCCTATGGCCAAACAGACCATCGACATCCTGGGCATGCTGGAGGAAAAAACCAAGGGAAACCTTTCGGACGATGAGGCCCGCATGCTGAAAAACATTCTCTACGAGCTGAGGATGCTCTACGTCAAAGCAAACGGATGAGTTTCCACACCACTTTGAACGCGGCCGAAAACGACCGCCCGCGCTGCGGCCGCGTGCCGTTTCCTTGAGTCATGACCTGCCAGCCGCAACAGATGCACACTTTGTCGCCGGCCAAGATCAATCTGTTTTTAAAGATCACCGGAAAACGGGCGGACGGTTATCATGCGATTGCGTCCCTGATGGTCTGCATCGATCTTTGGGATGCGATGACCATCACTCTGGGCGGGTCGGACGTTGCCGTTGCGTGTGATCACCCGGCGGTGCCATCCGACGAGCGTAATCTGGCCTACAAGGCGGCGGCCGCCTTTTTCAGCGCCCTCCGTGTGCGGCCGGGGCCTGCGGCATCCGGCGCCACGCCTGCAGGGGCGACCATTACGATCCACAAAAAAATTCCGGTGGCGGCCGGCCTCGGCGGCGGCAGCAGCAATGCGGCCGCGGTGTTTCTGGGCCTGAACCGCCTGCTGGGGCACCCGTTTTCCAAGGCGCACCTCATGCGTCTGGGGGCAAAGGTTGGTGCGGATGTGCCGTTTTTCATTTTCGGCGCGCCGGCTTTTGCCACCGGTATCGGCGACCGCCTGCAATCCTGTCCCCGGCTGCCGCATCTCCACCTGCTGCTGGTGTGCCCGGAGATTCAGGTCTCTACGGCCTGGGTTTACAAAAATCTCAATTTTGAATTGACAAAAAAAGATAAAAAAATTAAAAATTATCCTTTTAGGGATATGGCAGCAGATCCGGTGCGCCATCTGGTCAACGACCTGGAGACGGTGACGCTGACCGCTTTTCCTGAAATTCAGCACATCAAGAAGGCCCTGACCGCCCGGGGTGCCGAGGGCGTCCTGATGAGCGGCAGCGGGCCTGCGGTCTTCGGTGTGTTCGCCGACATCGACCGGGCCCGTCGCGCCCGGGATGAGCTGATGCCGGCCTACGCCTGGCGGATGTTCGCTGCCGGCACACTGAACGATCATTTTCAAAACTGGGGCGTCGTCAAGCGGTAAGACACAGGATTTTGGTTCCTGCATTCGGAGGTTCGAATCCTCCCGCCCCAGCCAGTGTCATCACAACGGTGGACGATTTAATTTTGAACGGCATAACGACAGGGAGACGGCATGGGTGATCCGATCATTTTTGCGGGCAATTCCAATCCGGTGCTGGCGGAGAAGATCTGCCGCTATCTGAATCTGCCGCTGGGCGGTGCCAAGGTCAAGCGCTTCAGTGACGGAGAGGTTCAGGTTGAAATCGACGAAAATGTCCGGACCCAGAGCATCTACGTGATTCAGTCAACCTGTCCGCCGGTCAACGACAACCTGGTGGAGCTGCTGTTGATGCTGGATGCGCTCAAGCGGTCGTCGGCCCGGCGGATTGCCGCGGTGATGCCCTATTTCGGCTATGCCCGGCAGGACAAGAAAGTGGCGCCCCGCGTTCCCATCAGCGCCAAACTGGTGGCGGATCTCATCACCGGCGCCGGCGCCAACCGCATCATCACCATGGATCTTCACGCCGGCCAGATCCAGGGGTTTTTTAACATACCGGTCGACAACCTGTTTGCCGCACCGGTTCTCATTGACTACATGCGTGAGAACTATCCGCACAATCTGGTGATTGTTTCACCGGACGCCGGCGGCGTTGAACGTGCCAGGGCTTTTGCCAAGCGTCTGGCGGCGGATCTGGCCATTATCGACAAGCGCCGCTCCGCGCCCAACGAAGCCAAGGCCATGGCCGTCATCGGCAATGTCGAGGGCAAGGTGGCGGTTATCCTGGATGACATGGTCGACACGGCCGGCACTTTGACCGAAGCGGCGGATGCCATCGTAAGAGAGGGAGCCGTCGAGGTGCACGCCTGCTGCACGCATCCGGTTCTTTCGGGACCCGCCGTGGACCGGTTGATCAACAGCCCGATGAAATGCCTGGTGGTGACGGACACGATTCCCCTGAATGAAAAGGCCATGACCTGCGACAAGATAAAGGTGCTGTCCATCGCCGAACTGGTGGGCGAAGCGATCATCAGAAGCTATTCCGGTGATTCGGTGACATCCCTTTTTGTATAGAACGCTTACCAACAAATGAAGGCAGGGAGGATATATTTTTGGAAACGATCAATCTAACCGCAAAACACCGCAGCACCGTTGGAAACGGTCCGGCCCGGGCCCTCCGGCGGACGGGGTTTACCCCGGCCGTTCTCTACGGCCCGCAAACCGAAGCCGTCAATCTTTGCGTGGCGACGAGCGACATGGTTAAGATCGTCCAGCGGGGCAGCATCGCCCAGATGCTGCTCAATCTGGGGATCGAAAACGGCGCCGCAACCCGGAAAACAGCGATGATCAAGGAACTGCAGACCCATCCGGTCACGGGGGAGGTTCTTCACGTCGATTTTTACGAAGTCGCCATGGACCGCAAGATTACCGTCAACATTCCCGTCGAGATCGTCGGCAAATCCAAAGGCGTCGAAGACGGCGGCATTCTGCAGATTGTGCGGCGCGAGCTGGAAGTGCAGTGTCTGCCCAACCAGATACCGGACGTGATTCACATCGACGTGACCGATGTCGGCATCGGAGACGCGGTGCATGTCGAACAGATTCAGCTGGCGGGCGAAGTCGACATTCTGGCGGAGACCAATTTCACGGTCGTGACCGTGGTCAGCCCGGCCATGGAAGCCGAAGCGGAGACGGAAGAAGAAGCGGAAGGGGCGCTGGAAACCGACGGTGCGGAAGGATCCGATGCCGAAGAAGGGGCATAAATGGCGGCAAATCGGCTGTACCTGGTCGCCGGATTGGGCAATCCGGGAGCCGCCTATCGTGAAACCCGGCACAACACCGGGTTTTTCGTTGTCGAGGCGCTGGCTGCGGATGCCGATATTCCGCTCACGCGCCGTAAATTCGACGCCTGCTTTGGTCGCGGCACGGTGGACGGCGTGCCGGTCGTTCTCGCCAAACCGCAGGCCTTCATGAACCGCAGCGGTGCGCCCCTGGCGCGGTTGGCGCATTATTTCAATGTAATCCATCAGGATGTGCTGGTCATACACGATGATATTGACCTGGCTTTCGGAAGATTGAAAATTAAAGAGAAAGGAGGGCACGGAGGACACAAGGGTGTAGAATCTGTTATTGATGCTTTTGGAGAGGATCGGTTTGTCCGCCTGCGTGTCGGCGTTGGTCGCGCGGAAGGCGGTACGGGTGCCGTAAATCATGTGCTGGGACGATTCAGCCCAGCGGAGCGGCCGCTGCTCGGACCCCTGGTTGACCGGGCAAGGGAAGCGGCGGTGTGCATCCTCTGCCGTGGCGCAAGGGCGGCGATGAACCGATTCAACAGCAAAAACACATTGAACAACTGTTAACTGAAGATGGAGGAAAGAATGGAAGTCGTGATGAACAATCTGCCCCTGTTCTGCACACTGGTGGGACTCGTCGGTGTGTTGTACGCCGTGGTGATTGCCACCGTGGTCAAGGCGGCGCCTGCCGGGAACGAAAAAATGCAGGAAATATCCAATGCAATCAAAGAAGGGGCCATCGCCTATTTGAACCGCCAGCTGAAAAGCGTCGCCATTGCCGGCGGCATTATTTTCATCCTGATTTTTGCCACGATGGGCATGCAGACGGCGATCGGTTTTCTGATCGGCGCGGCGGCATCCTATGCCGCCGGCTATATCGGCATGCGCGTCTCCGTGCTGGCGAATGTACGGGTGGCCGAAGCCTCAAAAAACGGACTGGCCGCCGGCCTGTCCCTGGCTTTCAAGGGCGGTTCGGTGACAGGCATGATGGTCGCCGGGCTGGCACTGACGGCCGTCGCCGGTTTCTACACGTTTACACATGATGTCGTGGCGCTTGTGGCGCTGGGCTTCGGCGGCAGTCTAATATCGATTTTCGCCCGGCTTGGTGGCGGCATCTTCACCAAAGGCGCCGATGTCGGTGCGGATCTTGTCGGCAAAGTGGAAGCCGGTATTCCTGAAGACGATCCCCGCAATCCTGCGGTGATTGCCGACAACGTCGGCGACAACGTCGGCGACTGCGCCGGTATGGCGGCCGATCTCTTCGAAACCTATGCCGTTACCGCCGTTGCCGCCATGCTTATCGGCCATCTGCTGTTTCCCAAGGTGGCCATGGCCACGGAGTTTCCGCTGGTGCTGGGAGCCCTCTCCATTCTGGCTTCCATTATCGGCGCCTTTTTCGTGCGCCTGGGTTCGGGTGACTACATTATGGGTGCACTGTATAAAGGGATGTTCGGTTCGGCGATTATTGCCGGCATCGGATTTTATTATGCCAGCAGCAAGCTGATGACCGGTCTGGGTGACATCAACCCCATGTCCATTTTCTATAGTGCTCTGGTCGGCCTGGTGCTGACGGTGGTGATCGTTATCATCACCGAATATTACACCGGCATTTACGGACCGGTGAAAGGCGTTGCCGAAGCCTCCACAACCGGCCACGCCACCAACATCATTTCGGGGCTGGCCGTCAGCATGCAGTCAACCGCAGCGCCGGTTCTGGCTATTTGCCTCGGCATCTACCTGTCCTATCAATTCGCCGGCCTCTACGGCATCGCCATGGCGGCCATGTCCATGCTTTCCATGACCGGCATGGTCATCGCCATCGACGCTTACGGTCCGATCACGGACAATGCCGGCGGCATCGCCGAAATGGCGGAAATGGACGACAGCGTGCGCGCGGTTACGGATCCGCTGGACGCCGTCGGCAACACGACCAAGGCGGTCACCAAAGGGTATGCCATCGGCTCCGCCGGGTTGGCGGCGCTGGTGCTTTTCGCCTGCTACGTGTTCGAGTTCCAGCTGCAGGGAGAGGGTGCCGAAAAGATCACTTTTGATCTCAGCAATGTGGATGTCATCATCGGTCTGTTCATCGGCGGGCTGCTGCCGTTTTTGTTCGCTTCCATCGCCATGAAGGCGGTGGGCCGCGCCGGTGGAGCGGTGGTGGACGAAGTGCGGCGCCAGTTCCGTGAGATACCCGGCATTATGGAACGCACCGCCAAACCGGACTACAGCAAATGCGTCGACATCGTCACCAAGTTCGCGCTCAAGGAAATGCTGTTTCCGGCCATTCTGCCGGTTGCGGCACCGATCGTCGTCGGCCTGGTCCTCGGCAAGGTCGCCCTGGGCGGTCTTTTGATCGGGAGCATCGTCACCGGGCTGTTTGTCGCCATTTCCATGACCACCGGCGGCGCCGCCTGGGACAATGCCAAGAAATACATTGAAGACGGCCACCTGGGCGGCAAGGGAAGCGACGCTCACAAAGCGGCTGTTACGGGTGATACCGTCGGCGATCCGTACAAGGATACCGCCGGCCCCGCCGTCAACCCCATGATCAAGATCCTCAATGTGGTCGCTCTGTTGATGGTGCCGTTTCTGATGTAAGAACGGTCCGCTGGAGCGGTGTTGTTTGTGGAAAGGATTGGCGCCGTCGGCGCCAATCCTTTTTTTCGTTGCGTGTCGTCAAAGAGGGTGATATAATATTTCATCTGGTGTGAATAAAACGAAGTGTCGGGGTCGACAGACATGTCCGATAATGCCAAAAAAACAGCGACGTCCGTCAGCGGGAAGATCCGCAAATTTGCCGTGGGAGACTTGGCGGTCTATCCGGCGCATGGCGTGGGACGTATCGAGGCCATTGAAAGCAGGGTGGTCAACGGCGAAAAACATGATTTTTACATCATGAAAATTTTTGAAAACGACATGGTCATCATGATACCGACCTGGAACGTTTCTTCGGTGGGTCTGCGCGATATTATCAGCGGCGACGACATCCCTAAAATTATCGAGGTCATGAAGGACCGGCGCGACGGCATGGTGGATAATCAGACCTGGAACCGCCGCTACCGCGAATACATGGACAAGATAAAAACCGGTTCGCTTTTCGAAGTGGCCGAAGTCTTCCGGGACCTGTCTCTGCTTCGGCTGACCAAAGACCTTTCCTTTGGTGAGCGCAAGCTCTATGACACGGCCCAAAGCCTGCTGGTCAGAGAGCTGTCCATTGCCCGCAATGCCAAAGAAGAAACCATCGTTACGGAAATCGAATCCATCTTTTCAAGCGACCTTTAAAATATAGATTTTCATGCTCCGTTTGTTACGGCGGACTCCCTTCGCGCAGCAACCAGCGCCGGTTCATGTTCGGCTGTCGGCGACCGGCATGAAAATTTCGAAGTTTCAGACAAACGCTCCCCGCATCCCACAGAACTGATGAAATCCGACACGCCGTTCAGCTTCGAGACCGATGCCGCCGACGTCGGCCGGCGCTTCGATCATGTGGTGACGCTGCGGCTGGGAACGCAGAGCCGTTCACGAATCGGCGCTCTGATCCGTGAAGGCTGGATCAGAGCGGGCGGTGAAATCCGCAAACCCGGCTACCGTCTGAAAAGCGGAGACAACATTGAAGGCCGCATTCCACCCCCGCCGCCGACGCTCCTGACGGCCGAGCCCATCCCCCTGACGATCCTTTATCAGGACCGGCACATCATTGTCATTGACAAGCCGGCCGGCCTGGTGGTGCACCCGGCCCCGGGAAATTTGCAGGGAACGCTGGTCAATGCACTGCTCCATCAGTGTCCGGACATCGAGGGCATCGGTGGTGAAGGCCGTCCTGGTATTGTCCATCGTCTCGACAAGCAGACCACGGGGGTCATGGTCGTGGCCAAGAACATGGCGGCCCACCGGTTTTTGTCAAGGCAGTTCAAGGACCGGCGCATCACCAAGCACTACGCGGCGCTGGTGTACGGTGAAATGTCCGCCGCCGCCGGCACGATCCGCCTTCCCATCGGCCGGCATCCCGTCGATCGCAAAAAAATGTCGACGGCCGGCCGGCGGGGAAGGGCGGCGGAGACCCGCTGGACCGTGCGCGAACGGTTTCGGGGGGCGACCCTTCTGGATCTGCTGCTGAAAACAGGACGCACCCACCAGATTCGCGTGCATTGCGCCGCCATTCATCATCCGGTGGTGGGCGATCCGGTTTACGGTGGACGGAAGCACCATACACCGTCGGGCACTGTGCTGGAAAGGTGCGTCAAGGCGGTGGACCGCCAGATGCTGCACGCACGGCAGCTGGGGTTTCTGCATCCGGGGGATGAGACCTTCGTGACCTTCGCGGCCCCCTTGCCGCCGGATATGCAGGCGGTTCTGAAATGCCTGGCGGAAGAGAGATAAAGCGCTTCTACACCATTCCTTTGAAGGCAAAAAAGGCCAGCGAGAGGACGCCGGCGGTGACGAGGGCGATGGACGTGTCCTGAAGCGGCCGCGGCACCCGGGCCAGCAGAATGCGCTCCCTGACCCCGGCAAAGAGAATCAGCGCCAGCCCGAAGCCCACGGCGTAACTGAAGGAGGCCATCAGGGCCTGCAGGAAGTTGTACTCTTCATTGACGTTGATGAGACATACGCCCATGACGGCGCAGTTGGTGGTGATCAAGGGCAGGAAGATGCCCAGCCCCGAGTAGAGCGCGGGGACGCTTTTTCTGAGAAACATTTCAACGAACTGAACCAGGGAGGCGATCACCAGGATAAAGGCGATGGTTCTCAGGTAGTCCAGACCGAAGCGCTGCAGAACGGCGGTATTGACGATCCAGGTGATGACACCGGCCATGACCAGCACGAACACCACGGCCATGGCCATGCCCACGGCGGTTTCCATTTTTTTGGAGGTCCCCAGAAAGGGGCAGTTGCCCAGGTACTGCGCCAGCACGATGTTGTTGACCAGGATGCAGCTGATGGCCAGGACGATGTAATCTCCCATGATTGACTCCGTTTGTGGCTATTTTTTGCCCGCCAGGTTCATGCCCGCCAGCATCAGGCCCAGACACACAAAGGCCCCGGGCGCCTCCACCATAAACGTAAAGGGTTGAAAGGACGGACCGAAGATGTGGATGGGGGTTTCCCAGATGGTCAGGGTGCCGCTGCCGAAAAGTTCGCGCACGGCGCCCAGCGCCGCCAGAGAAAGCGTGAAGCCGACGCCGATGCCCAGTCCGTCCGCCAGCGACGCGATGACGCCGTTTTTGGATGCAAAGGCTTCGGAGCGCCCTAAAACAACGCAGTTGACGACGATCAGCGGGATAAAAATCCCTAGTTTGAGAAACAGCGGATAGGTGAAGGCCTGCATGACGAGCTCCACCACCGTCACAAAAGTGGCGATGATGATGATAAAGCAGGCGATCCGGACCTTGGACGGGATCACCTTGCGGAGCGATGACACCAGTATGTTGGAGCAGACCAGCACGAAAGTGGTCGCAAGCCCCATGCCGATGCCGTTTTCCACGGTTTTGGTAACCGCCAGCACCGGGCACAAGCCGAGGACGAGGCGGAAGGGCGGAACTTCATTCCAGAGCCCTTTGGTGAATTCCTGCGCGATGGTTTTCGCCATTTTTTATTCCTACTTGTCGAATTGTTGCATTTCCGCGGCGATCTGATCTTTCAGCCGCTGGTAGATGGCGCCGGCGCTGGTGACACCGGCGCTGACGCCGCGGGAGGTGATGGTCGCGCCGGAGATGGCGTCAATCTGGCCGCCGTCGGGTTTCACCTGATAGGTATCGGTGACGGCCCGGCCCTCGAACTGGGCGCTAAAGGAAGGATCCGATTTGGCCTTTGAACCGACCCCCGGTGTTTCACTGTGCGTTGTGACGCCGACGCCGATAATCGTATCGGTTTTGACGTCGGCCCCTACCACCAGGCCGATGTCGCCGCCGTATCCCCTGCCCTGACTTTCAAAGGCCACCCGGCTGGCGGAGCCGTCGTACACGCCGACAAAAAAGCTTCGCTCGACATCGCCGTCCATGAGCTTGAAGCGGTCCACGATCGGGTCGTTTTCGGCGCCTTCCAGGATATTGAGGATGGCCGGCCCCTTGACGAATTTCAGCTGCTGATATTCGATGCGCTCCTTGGTGCCGTTTTTGACGGCCGCCAGAAGGCCGCCGGATAAAGAACTCAGTATCAGCAGTACGATTACCATTTTCAGCATTTCACGCATGTCAGACAGCCTTTCCCATGGCTTTGGGCCGTATTTTGTCGATCAGCGGATTGACCATGTTGATGACCAGAATCGCCAGAATCGTACCGTCGACATAGGCTCCGATGTTGCGGATCAGGATGGTCATCATGCCCCCGGCGGCGCCGTAGATCAGCATCGGCACAAAATTGACGGGCGATGACGCATCTTCGGTCGCCAGAAAAAAGGCCCCGATGAGCGTATAGCCGGTGAAGATGTGGAAGCCCGGCCCGGCAAAGCGGTCGGGGTCGACAATGTTGAAGATCAGTGAAGTAACGATGATGCCGGCCAGAAAGGAGAGGGTGATTTCCCAGCGTATGAAGCCGCGCAGCAGCAGATACAGGCCGCCGGCCAGAAGACCCAGTCCGAAAGTGGCGCCGATCGCACCGGACTGCCGGCCCAGCAGCAGATCCGCCAGGCGGACCTCGTCCACGGCCCCCGTGCCGAAATGCTTGAGGGCCGCCAGCGGGTAGGCCATGGCAAAGTCCAGGTCGTAGTGAATCAGCATGGCGTCAAAATCGAAGTAGCCGCGCCACGACACCATCAGAATGGCCATGGAAAGGGCCACTGGGTTGAAGGCGTTGGCACCGATGCCGCCGAAAATGTGTTTGCCGATAATCACGGCGACGAAAGTGCCGGTCAGGACGAGCCACCAGGGGGCTGTCGCCGGCAGCAGCATGGCGAACAGCAGCCCGATGAGGGCGGCGTTGCCGTCGCCGATGCGCACCGGCTGCCGGGTCACCAGATTAAAGCCCAGCTCCCAGAGCATGGCGGTGGCGATTGAAAAACACAGCACCGCGATAGCCGGAGCGCCGAAGCGGAAGATCCCGCCCAGTACGGCGGCCGGCAGGGCCGCATAGAGGATGTTGAAGTTGCGCTGGGCAACGCTGCCGCCGCTGTGGATGAACGGTGCGTGCGAAACCAGAAGCATTTTGGAATCATTCATTGACGGCCTCCTCGGTGTCGATCCGTCCGAGTTCGTGTTTCGCCAGTTTGATGTATTGCAGAATCGGTATGCACGAAACGCAGACATAGCTGCAGAGCCCGCACTCCAGGCAGACGTCCAAATCGTATTGGTCTCTGGCCGCTTCATACTGTCCGGCTTCGAGAAAGCGGATCAGCAGATTGACGGGTATTCGGGCGGGACAGACCCGGATGCAGTCGCCGCAGTTGATGCACGGATAGTCGGAAACGCGGTTGGCCGTCTCCCGGTCCTGAATGAGGATGGCATCCGTGTCCGGTTCAACCGGATGATTTTCGGAATAAATGCTGACACCGGTCATGGGGCCGCCGAGCACCAGGCGGTCGCCCGGTTCGACGACGGTATTGAGCCGGGCCAGTACATCGGCGATCGGTGTGCCGATGCGGGCCGCGGCCACGGTGGTGCGGCCGGTTTTGTCGATCACCGTCAGCGTCTTGTCGATGCAGATGCGCTTTCGGTCGAAGCTGCGGCCGATGGCGGCCACGGTTTCCGCGTCGATGAAAAAGAGGCCTTCATCCAGTGGATCGGCGGCGGCCGGCAGCTCGCGCCCCAGCAGCTGGGAGGCGATCAGCCGGGGCATGCCGGCGGGATAGCGCGCGTCCACGGAGACGGCGCGGGCGCCGATGTGGCCGTAGCCCTGCAGGCTGTCCCGGGGGGCGGCCAGCACGATTTGATCGACCCCGGTCAGGGCCTTCAGCTGCCGGATGCCGGCGGCGATGTCGTGCATGCGCGTTTGAAGAACGTACTGGACGGTCAGGCTCATCAGGTCCTTGTCGACGCCGTTGACGATGATTTGTCGGACCGGCCGGCGCTCATCTGAAAAGGCGTTGAAAGACGGGCTTCCCGGCAGGCGGCGGAGAAAGTCCTGCGCCGTCTGGATGGATGCTGTTTCACATGCGGCGGCGAATGCGTCGTCGAAGATTTCCGGTTCTGAAAGGTCGATGGTGACGGCCGCCATGTGTCTGCCGCCGCTGCCCGGAAACGGTTCGACGGCGGAAACGACGCCCGTGCCGCTGCCGATGGCGTAGGCCCCGGGCTCGGAAGTCAGCCGGAGCCGCTGGCCGGTTGCGACGGAGATCCCCGGCCCCAGCCGCCAGTATTTGGCGTCCAGCGCCGTTTCGATCAAAAGCGTTGTCCGTCCGGGGCGGTCGATGGAAGTCGGCGGAGAGGGGCTGCCCGGCAGCTGCCGGTAGTTGAATTGCGGTTTCCCAAAATCCAGAATTGATCGTTTCATCGTTCGTCCATTCGTTGTTTCAGCAAGCGGACAGTGCGTTTGCTACGGCATTTACGGCATTACATGACAGGCGGAGCATTCTGCGGGTCCGGCTTCAAAATCCTGATGACACTGAATGCAGGACGCGTGAAAGGCGTCGGAGCGTTTCGGGACCGGTGTGTCCTCTATCTCATCCATGTCGTGGCAGTCCAGGCATGTTTCCGCCGGCTGTTCGCCGCCTTCCAGCAGGGTGTGGCATTCGCCGCAGGCGATCAGGGATGCGTCGTCGTACGGCGGATGATGATGACAGTCGAAACAGGAGAGGGCGTAGCCGTCCTGCGCGGTGTGCCGCTGGTGATCAAAAAGCACGTTGCCGGCGGTGACAGTGTACATGATGCGGATCGGTTCGGCCGGCGGTTTGACAGGAAAAGCGGCATAGCACAGCACCCCCACCAGGAAAAGGTAAATGATCAGACCATAAAGCACTTTTAGACGTTTCTTGGAGACCATGCGGCGCTTATCCTTTCACATCCGGTGATTTTCCACCTTTGCAGGGACCGATTAGCTGGCCTTGCACCGACTACCACAATGCGTTGCGCCTTTCAAGACTTTTGTTGACGCTTTTTGGCGGCGTCGTGCGCTGTCGGACCGCCCTGTTTTCAAGGGACGGCGGGCTTGCAGACGCCGCAGACGGTGCAGCCGTCGAAGCGGCAGGCGGGCGTTTCTTCGGCGCGGCGGGCTTTGCGGTATTCGCTTTTCAGAAAAGATTTGCGAATGCCGTGATCGATGAAATCCCAGGGCAAGGCTTCGGTCAGCGGTCGCGTGCGGTGAAGGTAAAAGTGTGGATTGAGAGCGGATTCCTTGAAAGTCCGCGGCCAGTTGCCGTCGAGGGTGTGGGCTTTTTCCAACAGGCCGGACACCCGTCGGTCTCCCCGGGTCAGCAGCCCCTGGACGGCGGCCCAGTGCGGGATGTCCGCGTGGACGCGGATGTTCGGTACTCTGGCCAGGGCCTTTTTGACGAATTTGATTTTGTGCTTCAGTTCCCGGACCTCTTCCATGGGGGCCCACTGGAAGGGCGTGTGCGGTTTGGGAACGAATGCGTTGAGGCTGACCGTAATGGTGCCGAGACGGCGGCGGCGGCGGCCGATTTTCAAAAGGCGGTGCTTGATCTGGCGGCAGAGTGCCACCACGGCTTCGACGTCCGGGGGCGTTTCAAAAGGCAGGCCCAGCATGAAATAGAGCTTCAGGTTGGGAATTCCGGCGGCGGCGGTGCGTTCCACCGCCGCAAGAATGGTTTCCCGGGTCAGTCCCTTGTTGATGATGCGGCGCATCCTTTCGGAGCCGGCGTCCGGGGCGATGGTGACGGTTTTCACACCGCTGCGGCGCAGCAGCGCGATGCAGGACGGCGTCAGTTCATCGGCCCGCAGGGAGCTGAAGGAAAGGGCGCCGCCGCGGTCGAGGGCCCGGCGGCAGACCGGATCCATCGCAGGCGAGGCGGTCACCGCCATCCCCAGAATGCCGATGCGGTTTGTCAGCGCCAGTCCCCGATCCAGGCCGTCTTGCAGGGCTTCGGCGGGCGGAAACCGCAGGGGGCGGTAGACGAAGCCGGCACTGCAGAAGCGGCATCCATGCGGGCAGCCTCTGGACAGCTCGAGCAGGAAGGTGCGTCCGAAAGTGGTATCGTCGGTCAGGACGCTGCTGCAGGCTGCGGTTGCGTCCATGCTTTTCACGTAGGCGCGTTTCACCGGCAGCGGCGCGTCCACCATCGGTTCGAGGGCCTTAAAGGAGCCGTCTGCATGATAAAGGTCCTGATAAAACCGCGGCACATAAATGCCGTCCAGTTCGCGGGCGGCGTCGGCGAGCGCCGTGAAGCGGTCGACGTTTTCCCGGATGCGGTCGAAAAAGAGGGGGAGGATGGCCTCCGCTTCGCCGAGAAGGAAAACGTCGATAAACGGCGCGATGGTTTCCGGATTGATGAAGCAGGCGACGCCGCCGGCCATTACCAGCGGGTGGCGGTCGCTGCGCCGGTTGCTGTGCAGCGGCAGGTGCGCCTTTTCCAGGATCCTCAGCAGATTCAGAAAGTCGTTTTCAAAGGCGATGGAGAAGGCGACGACATCAAAAACAGCGATGGGCCGGCCGGATTCGACACTGTGCGGAACGCCGGTTTCTCCCCGGGCCGCGTCCGGCAGAAACGCCCGTTCGCAGACAACGCCGTCCAATTCATTGAGCAGCCGGTAAACCGTCAGAAAGCCCAGGTTGGACATGCCCACATGGTAGGTGTTGGGGTAAACGAGCACGACGCTGGTATCGCCCCCCCGTGGGTTTGCGGGGCTGAACCCGGTTTCGGCCGCACGCCGGCGGCGCATAAGACGATTGGACGGAGACGTCATTTTTTTCCTGTGGGCTGCATCAGCGCGCCAAAGCGGCGCGTCAATCGGCCTTGCGTCTTAGAAAGGTCGGCACCTCCAGGTCGCTGTTGTCGATGACGATGCCCTTGTAGCCCCGGTAGGCGGCGCCGCCGCCTTCACCCACGGCTTCCTGGCGCCGGATGAAAGTGGGCTCATCCAGATCGACGGCGCTTTGGAGATCCGCCGGTGTGAGGTCGCGAACCTTTCCGCGCAACGGATGGTCCATGAGCTTTCCCGTTCGGCGCTTTCCTTTTTCCTCGCCGATGCCGGTGGCGATCACGGTGACGCTCATGTCGTCTTCCATGGCGTCATCCACGACGGCGCCCCAGATGATGTCGGCGTCTTCGCCCACCTCGTTGTAAATCCGCTCCGAGGCCTCGGTCATCTCCTCCATGGTCAAGTCGCTGCTGGAAGTGATGTTCATCAGCACGCCCTTGGCGCCGCTGATGGCAACGTCTTCCAGAAGCGGATGGGAGATGGCTCTTTCGGCGGCCTCCATGGCGCGGTTCTCTCCCTTGGATATGCCGATGCCCATAATCGCCATGCCGGCCCGCGACATGGTGGTGCGCACATCCGCGAAATCGAGATTCACCAGACCCGGCATCATAATCAGATCCGTGATTCCCTTGACCGAATGCAGCAGAATTTCGTCCGCCTTTTTGAACATGTCCACCATTTTGGCGTTCTTGGAAGCCAGACCCCGCAGCCGGTCATTGGGAATGGTGATGACCGTGTCGGCGACTTCCTTGAGGGCGTCGATGCCTTCGGCCGCCTGCTTGAAGCGCTTTTTGCCTTCGAACGAGAACGGCTTGGTGACCACGGCCACGGTCAGCGCGCCCATGTCCTTGCAGATTTCCGCTATCACCGGCGCCGCACCGGTGCCCGTGCCGCCGCCGAATCCCGCCGTGATAAAGACCATGTGGCTGTCGCCGAGCACGTTGCGCAGGGTTTCGGTGCTTTCGATGGCCGCCTCTCTGCCGATTTGCGGGTTGGCGCCGGCCCCCAGCCCCTGGGTCAGCTTTTCACCGATCTGGATCCGGCTTTCCGCCTTGGACACCTCCAATGCCTGGGCGTCCGTGTTGGCGCAGATGAACTTGACCCCCTTGAGATGGCTGGCGATCATGTTGTTGATGGCGTTGCCGCCTGCGCCGCCCACGCCGATGACCTTGATTTTTGCGGATCGTTCGTTTTCGACATACGTAAACATGTTTCCCCCCTTTGGTTGATGACGCATTACATGACTTCCTTGAACCATTTTTTCATGCGGTTCATAATGCCGTTGAAAATGTGTTTGTCCCGGATACGGAATTTTTTGACCGTCTGATTGCGGGCGCCGAAGAGCACCAGCCCCACACCCGTGGCATACATGGGATTGTTGACCACGTCCACCAGCCCGCTGATGCCGCTGGGCCTGCCGAGGCGGGTGGGGACGTTCAGGACGGATTCCGCTACGTCGGTGATGCCGTCCAGAAGCGCCGTACCGCCGGTGATGACCAGGCCGGAGGTGACGGCGTGCTCCATACCGGCCCGGTAGATTTCGCGCTGCAGCAGCGTGAAAATTTCTTCCATCCGGGGCTCGAGAATTTCCCCCAGAATCTGGCGCGGCAGTTTGCGCGGCTCCCTTCCCCCCATGCCCGGCACTTCGATGGTTTCATCGCCGCCGATGTTTTCGGAAATGCACGTGCCGTAGCGGGTTTTCAGTTTTTCGGCTTCCGCCAGCGGCGCCCGGAGGCCGATGGCGATGTCGTTGGTGAGATTGTTGCCGCCCAGCGAGAGAACAAAGGTGTGTTTGATGTTCTTGCCGGCGAAGATGGCCAGATCGGAAGTGCCGCCGCCGAGATCCAGCAGAGCGGTTCCCAGCTCCTTTTCCTCGTCGGTCAGCACGGCTTCACCCGAGGCCAGGGATTCGAGGACGATGTCACACACGTCCAGGCCGGCGCGGTTGGCGCATTTGACGATGTTGTGCGCAGAGGTCACCGCACCGGTGACGATGTGGATTTTGGCTTCCAGGCGCACGCCGGCCATGCCCACCGGGTTCTGGATGCCGGTCTGGTCGTCCACCATGAATTCCTGGGGCAGGACGTGAATGACTTCGCGGTCCATGGGAATGGCGACGGCCCTGGCCGCGTCCACGACCCGTTCGACGTCATTGGCGGTGATCTCCGGCCCCTTGATGGCGATGATGCCCCGGGAGTTGAACCCGGTGATGTGGCCGCCGGCGATGCCGGCATAGACGGACGAGATCTCGCAGCCGGCCATGAGCTCGGCTTCTTCAACGGCCTTTTTTATGGATTCGACCGTTGATTCGATGTTGACGACGACGCCTTTGCGCAGGCCGATGGACGGACTCGTGCCGATGCCGATGATGTTGATGTCGCCGCGGCCCACTTCGCCGACGACGGCACAGATTTTGGTTGTGCCGATGTCCAGACCGACAACAATGTTTTCCTGACCCCGCACCTTACACCTCCTTGCGCCCCGTGAAAAAGGATCTGCCTTCCTTGAGATGGACGACGACCCGATCGGGGTCGATGATGTCGATCGATCGGTATGGCGGCGATTCGCCCGCCGTCGTCATGTAATGCAGGATCTCTTTCAGGCGCTCGTATTTGCTGGGATATTCGGTGAATCCCATTTTGATGGATCGCATGTGTCCCCCCAGGTAAAGTGTGATGCCCATGTCCCGGTCCACGTCGATGACCCGGATGTCCCGGATGGGAAAACAGGCGCCGGGCTGCCGTGCATGGCGCAGCACGGAAAGGATCGCATCCAGGGAACGGCTGGGCGCCTGGCGGCCGAGGCTGAGATCCGAGAGCAGCAGCCCTTTGACGAGCGGCAGCCCTTGGGGATCGGAGGGTCGCCATTTTTTAAAGACATCGCCCCGCGTGTTGAGCAGCAGTCTGCTGCCGACGTCCACCACCGCCAGGGCATGGTGCTCCTCGACGCGGATATCGATCCCATTGGGTATTTCCCGTGTGATCTGCGCGTCGGCGATCCAGGGATGGGCCAGCAGCCGTTTGCGCGCGGCGCCCAGATTCAGCGAAAAGATGTTCATTTCCGGGGTAATGCCCGCCTGTTCGACAATCGTTTGGCGGGTCAGGCGCGACAGGCCGTCGATGTTGACGTAGGCCGCCCTGAAAAACGTCGACTGGGTCAGCATGTCGTAGCCGAAGATGAATGTGGTGCTCATGATCAGCACGGCAGCGACGGCCATAAGGATTCGGACCGCCGCCGGCAGAAAGCGCCCCGCGAAGCGGCGCCGCCGGGCCCGTCTGAAGTGGTTTCTCCGGGTGGTGTTTCTACGCGCCGACAATGCGCACCTCCGTTTCCAGATGGATATTGAACGCCGACAGCACGGCCTGGCGGGCAAGGTCCATCAGAGCCAGGATGTCCGCCGCCGAGGCGTCGCCGCGGTTGACGATGAAATTGGCATGCCGTCGCGATATTTCCGCCCCGCCCACCGAATGCCCCTTCAGACCGGTTTTGTCGATCAGTTCGCCGGCTGTCGGACCCGTCGGCGGATTTTTGAACATGCAGCCGGCGCTTCTGGCCCCCCCGGGCTGGGATGCGCGCCGCTTTTGCATGATGGATGCGGCTTCGGCCGCCAGCGCCGTTTCGGAGGCCATGCCGAGCCGGAAGTCGCCTTTCAGGATGATGGGCTCCCCGGCGCGGCGGACGGCGGCGGGAAACACCAGGCTGCGGTACGAGAATTCGAGGTCGGCGCGGCGGATGCGGTGCGTGCGGCCGTCGGGCGTCAGTACGGTGACGGTGCTCGTGACATCGCCGATCCATCCGTCCGCGGTGCCGGCGTTTACGCGCAAGGCGCCGCCGACGGTGCCGGGAATGCCCTGAGCGAAGTTCAGGCCGGAAAATCCCCGGGTCGCGGCATAGCGGCACAGGCGGCCAAGGGCCGTGCCGGCCTCCGCGGACACGCAGACGCCTCCGCCGCCTCCGCGGCACCGGCGAATGCGGGAAAGACATTTTTTCAGCGATATCACCAGGCCGCGGATGCCGCCGTCCTTGACCAGCAGGTTGGTGCCGCCGCCGGCAACCAGCACCGGCAGCGTGTTGACCTGCGCCCACTGCAGCATCCGCCGCAGATCCCCGCGGGTTGCAGGTGTTGCAAATATGTCGGCCGGCCCTCCGACGCCGAGGGATGTGTGGCGGTGCATCGGTTCGTCGAAGCGCACCTGCGACCTGAAGTGCGCAACAAGCCGTCGCCGTGTTTTGGCGTCCAGCGGCATGTCAGGCCCCCTCCAGGTATTTTTCGGCCACTTTCCAGACGTCTCCGGCGCCGAGGGTCAGCAACAGATCGCCGGGTTCGAGCAGCCGGCCGAGGCGCGCCGCGGCGTCGTCGATGCCGCGGGTGCAGATGACGCGGCGGTGGCCGTGCGCGCTGATGGCATCGCACAGCTGGACGATGTCCAGGCCTTCGATGACGGCTTCTCCGGCAGCGTAGATCGGCAGCACCACCAGGATGTCGGACTGATAGAAGCAGCGCGCGAAATCTTCAAACAGGGCCCGGGTGCGCGAATAGCGATGGGGTTGAAAAACGACCACCTTGCGCCGTTCGGGCCAGGCGTCTTTGACGGCGTGCAGGGTGACGCGGATTTCGGTCGGGTGGTGCCCGTAGTCATCCACGACGATGACGCGCGCTCTTTCTCCTTTGACTTCGATGCGGCGCTGGACGCCCGGCGCGGTTTCAAGCGCCTCCCGGATGATTTCGAAGGGCAGCTCGAGTTCGAGACCGACGGCGATGCCGGCCAGAGCGTTGCAGACATTGTGCCGGCCGGGGAGATTGAGATGCACCGAACCGAGGTCGCGGCCCGCGTGCCGGACGGAAAACCGGCTGCGCAGGCCTTCGTAGTGCACACGCCGCGCTTGTACATCGGCCTGGGTGCTGATCCCATAGGTCAGGTAGCGTCTTTTGATGCCCGGTATCAGGGACTGGACGGGCGGGTCGTCCAGGCAGAGAACGGCCAGGCCGTAAAAAGGGATGCGGTCCACAAATCGGGCGAAAGCCGCCTTGACGGCGGACAGATCGGCGTAGTGGTCCAGATGCTCCCGGTCGATGTTGGTGACGACGGCGATGGCCGGGGCCATCTTCAAAAAGGACCCGTCGCTTTCATCGGCCTCGGCGACGATGAAATCGCCTTTGCCCAGGAGTGCGTTGGCACCGATGCTTTTGAGTTTGCCGCCGATGACCACCGTGGGATCCAGCCCACCCCGGCCCAGGATGGCGGCGACAAGCGAGGTGGTGGAGGTTTTGCCATGGGCGCCGGCCACGGCAATGCTGTATTTCAGCCGCATCAGCTCGGCGAGCATCTCCGCCCGGGGGATGACCGGGATGGATGCCTGCTCGGCGGCTTCCACCTCGGGGTTTGTCCCTTTGATTGCGGCGCTGGTGACCACCACGTCGGCGCCCTTGATGTGCTCCGCGGCATGGCCGCGGTAAACGGATGCACCCAGCGCCGCCAGGCGCCGGGTGAGATCCGAAACCGCGAGATCCGATCCGCTTACTGTATAGCCGAGGTTGATGAGCAGCTCCGCGATGCCGCTCATGCCGATGCCCCCGATGCCCACGAAGTGGATGTGATAGCGTTTATGATACATTGTCTGATCCCTTTCGGTTGAGGGCCAGCTGATACAAATCGTCCACGATGGCGGCGGCGGCGTGCGGCCGGCCGCAGGCGGCGGCCCGGGCCGCCATCCGCGCCCGGCGGCCCGGGTGGTCGGCGTAGGCGGTGATTTTTTGCGCCAGAATCGTGCCGTCAAGCCGGTTCTGCGGCAGCCAATCCGCCGCCCGGCGTTCGGTCAGGCTGCGCGCATTGTAGAACTGGTGGTTGTCCGCTGCGTGTGGAAACGGAATGAAAACCGCTGCTTTGCCCATGACGGTTATTTCCGCCACCGTGGAGGCCCCGGCGCGGCAGACAACCAGGTCGGCGGCCTGGTAGACGGCGGCCATATCCGTGAAAAACGGACGGACGTCCGCAACGACGCCGTGGCGCCGGTAGGCTTCCGCAACCGCCTCGGCATCGGCGGCCCCGGTCTGGTGGATGAAACGGAACCGCTTCTTGTCCGCGAACACGGGGAGCGCCGCCGTCACCGCCTGGTTGATGGCGTGCGCCCCCTGGCTGCCGCCCAGAATCAGCACGGTGAAGATGTCGTGCGGCGCCCGGCGTTCTTCACGGCGGTTAACGGCATCGATCAGCGCTCTGCGCACGGGGTTTCCGGTCACACGCACGTCCGGCGCACGTCGCCCGAAAACCGTGCCTTCAAAGGATACGTAGACGCGGTTGGCCAACAGCGCCAGAAGACGGTTGGTCACACCCGGGACGATGTTCTGTTCGTGCAGCGCCACGGGAATGCACCGCAGGCGCGCCGCGACCCCGGCCGGTCCGGCGGCGTAGCCACCCACCGCCAGCATCACGGCGGGACGGAATGATCCGAGGATGGAGAAGGCCGCCGCCGTGCCGCGGGGGATTTTCAACAGGGCCTTCAACTGGGATGCACGTCCGCGCCCCTTGATGCCTTCCACGCGGACGGCGCGATAGGGCAAGTGCTTTTGCGCCAGGGCAGCGCGCTCAAATGGTTTGCCGGACACGATAAAGAGCACGGCATTGGACGGGTGCCGCGACAGCAGCTCCTCCGCCACGGCCATGCCGGGAAAGAGATGCCCGCCGGTTCCGCCGCCGGCGATGACCGCGCGCAGTCCGGCGTTCTCACGGAATTCGGGTGTGCGCCGCCGATCAGCCATGAAACCCCGCCTTTCGCATGTGTCCGGCGCCGATATTCATTAAAATTCCCATGGAAGCCATGTTGACGATAAGAGACGACCCGCCGTAGCTCAGAAACGGAAGCGTCAACCCCTTGGTGGGCAGCAGCCCCAGGGCCACGCCCATGTTGATGCACACCTGAAGCAGCACGGCGACCGTGATACCGGTCGACAGAATCATGGCAAACGTGCTGTCGGCGTTGCGGGCGATGTGTGTGCCGCGCCACAGAATGATGCCGTAGAGGCCCAGGATCACCATCACCCCCAGAAGCCCCAACTCTTCGCCGACCACGGAAAAGATGAAATCCGTATGCGGTTCCGGCAGGTAGAAGAGTTTCTGATAGCTGTTGCCGATGCCGGTGCCGAACAGCCCGCCGGTGCCGAACGCCATAAGAGAGTGCACGACCTGATAGCCTTCGTCCGTCGGATACTGCCAGGGGTCCAGAAAGCTCATGATCCGGCGCAGGCGGTACTCGGCGTTGATCATCAGCAGATAGAAAATCGGCAAAAGCGCTGCAAACGCACTGGAAAGATGCAGCAGGCGGGCCCCGCCCACAAAGAGCATGATCCAGGTGATGACGGCCAGAATGACGACCGAGCCGAAGTCCGGCTGAATGAGGATGACCACCGAAAACAGCGCGAGCACGATGATATGCGGCAGAAATCCGATGGAAAAGGTCTTGATCCGCGGCTGTTTCTTGCTCATGGAATAGGCCAGATATAGGATCAATGCCAGCCGGGCCGGTTCGGACGGCTGCAGCGTGAACCCCCCTACCCGCAGCCACCGTGTGGAGCCGCCGGCGGAAAAGCCCAGGCCGGTGGTCTGTATCAGGACCAGCAGCAGAAACGCCAGCGCCAGCAGCGGATAGGTCATGGTCCGGTATACCGGCAGAGGAATGCGGCAGCAGACGATCAGGGTCACGATGCCGATCAATGCGAACACCGCCTGACGCTTCAGAAAAAAAAGGTCGGAGCCGAACGTTTTCAGCGCCAGGGCCGAACTGGCGCTGTAGACCATGACAATCCCGGTGCCGATCAGAAACAGCACGGCAAAGAGCAGCGGCAGATCGTATGCGAACGGCGCCGGCGATCCGGCTTTCATGATGTCGGCTCCTTCAATCGGTGGACGCAGCGGCGGAAGTCGCGGCCGCGTTCCCGGTAGTCGCGGTACTGGTCAAAACTGGCGCAGCCCGGCGAAAACAGCACGGTGTCGCCCGGGCGCGCGGCGGCGTGCGCGGCGGCCACCGCCGCGGCCACGCCGGTGGTACGTTCCACCGGGCAGACCGGGCGCAATAGGCGGTAGAGCATGTCGGCCGCCTCCCCCAGCGTCCACACCGCTTTGACATGAGTGAACGCACCGTCTCTCAGGGCGGTAAAATCCGCGTTTTTGTCGCGGCCGCCCATGATCAGCAGTACGGATCCCGCGGTGTTCTGCAGCGCGTGGATGACCGCACCCGGATTGGTGGCCTTGGAATCATTATAATAGCGCACCCCCTGGATGGTGGCCACGTGCTCCATGCGGTGGGCCAGGCCGCTGAAAGCGTCGATGGCCTGTTGAATGCCGGCGGGTGTGGCGCCGGCGCTCAATGCCGCCAGACAGGCGGCCGCCAGATTTTCGCGGTTGTGCTGCATGCCGGGATCGGCCGGGTTCAGGCGGTACAGGGTGTCGGAGGCCGCTTGCGGCGGTGCGGGCCGCACCAGCAGGCGGTCTTCGTGTGCGTCGCAACCGGCCTCGCCGGTGCGGCGGCCGGTAAAAAAAAGACGCCGTGCAGCCAAACCGTCCCCGATAGCGCGCACCAGAGAATCGCTGCCGTTTAAAACGGCGGTGTCGGTCGCGGTCTGGTTTTCAAAAATGCGGGCCTTGGAGCGGACATAGGCGGCCATGTCGGCATAGCGGTCCAGGTGATCGGGCGACACATTCAGCAGCACCGCCACATCGGGTCTGAACGAGTGGATCGTGTCGAGCTGGAAGCTGCTGACCTCCAGCACGACGCGCCGGGCCGGCCGGCCGCGGTTGATGTAGTCCGTCAATGGGTCTCCGATGTTGCCGCCCACGAAGGTTTCGATGCCGGACCGGCGCAGCATGTCGCCGATCAAGGTCGTGGTGGTGGTTTTGCCGTTGGTGCCGGTGACCGCAACAACCGGTTCTCCGATGTCGGCGGCGGCCAGCTCCATTTCCCCGATCACCGGGATAGACCGGCGTCGGGCAGCTTCAAGGGCTTCCAGGCTAAGCGGCACGCCCGGGCTGACGACCACCAGATCGGCTGCGGCAAAGGTGTCGCTGCGGTGCCCTCCCAGTTCCAGCGCCACCTTCATGGCCCGCGCCGACCGGACAAAAGGTTCCCGTTCGCCGGGGCGGGCCCGGTCGCTGATCGTTACGTCAAAGCGCCGTTTTTTCAAAAAGCGTGCGGCCGCGATACCGGAAATGCCCAGGCCGACAACCACCGCTTTTTTTTGGGTCGACGGCATACTCACCTCAGCTTCAGTGTGCTCATGGAAATGAGGGCCAGCGCAATGGCGATGATCCAGAAGCGCACGATGATTTTGGGCTCCGGCCATCCCTTGAGCTCAAAATGGTGGTGCAGCGGCGCCATTTTGAAAATGCGGCCGCCGTTGGTCATGCGGAAGAAGCCCACCTGAAAAATGACCGACAGGGCCTCGATGACAAAAAGACCGCCCACCAGCACCATCAGAATTTCCTGTTTGGTCATGACGGCCACGCTGCCCAGCCCCCCCCCGAGAGCGAGCGAGCCCACGTCGCCCATGAACATCTGCGCCGGGAAGGTGTTGAACCACAGGAACCCGAGGCCCGCACCGGCCATGGCGCCGCACAGGACCGTCAGCTCTCCGCTGCCGGCGACGTAGTTGATCTGCAGGTAGTCCGCCAGATTGACGTGCCCGGTGACGTAGGCGAAAATCATGTAGGTTCCGGCGGCGATGGTCACCGGACCGATGGCAAGCCCGTCCAGGCCGTCGGTCAGGTTGACGGCGTTGGAGGTGCCGACGATCACCAGCATGCCGAAGATGACGTAGCCCCAGCCGAGATCGGGGGAGATGTTTTTGAAAAACGGAATGGTGACCCGGGTGTCGAAACCGGGGCTGTGGTAAAGGATGATACCCGTCAGAACGGCCAGCAGGGCCTGGGAAAGAAACTTCTGCCGCACCGACAGCCCCTTGTTGCGCTTCTTGACGAGCATCAGATAATCATCGATGAAGCCGATGAGGCCGTAGCCGACGATGATCAAGAGGCTCAGCCACACGTAGCGGTTGGCCAGGTTGGCCCACAAAAGGGTGGCGGCGCTAAGAGCGGAAATGATGAGGATGCCCCCCATGGTGGGGGTGCCCGCCTTGGCTTTATGGCCGCGCGGCCCCTCATCCCGGATGTACTGGCCGATCTGCATGGCTTTGAGGCGGCGGATGACCCAGGGGCCCAGCAGCAGACAGATCAAAAACGCCGTCAGGCTGGCGTAAATCGTCCGAAACGTGATGTACCGGAACACATTGAATCCGGAAATGGTGGTGTGCAGCGGAAAAAGAAGATGGTACAGCATGTTCGACCCTTTTGTGGTTGAAAGTGCGATCCCGGAATCCGTTCCGGGGCCGGGTGATTGAATCCGGTGAATGCAACGCGGTTCAGGCGACGGAGCGCGCGCCGTCGAATCGGCGGCGGACGGCTTTCACGACCGTTTCCATGCGCATGCCCCGTGATCCCTTTACCAGCACCCAGTCACCGGGTGCCAGCGCCTCTTCCAGCAGACGGATCAGGGCCGCTTTGGATCCGATCCGGATGCGGTCCGGCGCCATTTTCTCCTGCCGGGCGCCGCGCGCCAGATCTTCGGCGAACCGCCCGGTCGCGAAAAGACCCGTCAGCCCGCAGCGGGCGGCACAGCCGCCCAGGTCGCGGTGCAGATCAGCGGAAGCGCTGCCCAGTTCCAGCATGTCACCGAGTACGGCAAAGGTCCGCCCTCCGGCGCTCAACCGGCGCAGGGCCTTCAAAGCGGCGTTCATCGAGGTCGGGTTGGCGTTGTAGGTGTCGTCCAGCAGATGAACGCCGCCCGGCGTGTGGATAAGCGCCATTCTGCCGCTGACCGGTGAAAAGGCCTGCAGGCCTTCGGCGATGGTCCGGCCCGGAATCCCCGCCAGGTGCGCGATGCTCGCGGCGGCCATGGCGTTTGCGACCATGAATTCACCGACGGCGCGCAGTGTGACCGGGACGGCGTCCCCGCCGGGCAGGCGCAGAGTGAAGTCGAACCCGTCCGCCGTCCGCACCACGCCGTCGGCCCTGAGATCCGCCGTCGGCGCAACACCGAAGCGGAACACGGACGCGCGGCACAGTGCTTTGAGACGGGGCGTCATGGGATCGTCCGCATTGAGAACCATCCAGCCCCGGCTGCGGACGGTTTCGATCAGTTCGCTTTTGGCCTTGAAAACGCCCTCAATCGATCCCAGGCCCTCCAGATGGACCGGACCGATGTTGGTGATAAGGCCCAGGTCCGGTGCGGCGATTCCACCCAGATATCGGATTTCGCCCGGGTGGTTCATTCCCAGTTCGAGGACGGCCCACCGATGGTGCGCTTTCAGCTTAAGCAGGGTGAGCGGCAGGCCGATTTGGTTGTTGCGGTTGCCCGGCGTCGCCAGCGTCGGCAGGTGCCGTTCCAGAACAGCGGCGGTCATGGCCCGGGTGGTGGTCTTGCCGTTGGCGCCGGTGATGGCGGCCACGGCGGCGGGCATGCGCCGCCGATGATAGGCGGCCAGGTCACCGAGAGCGGTGGTTGTGTCGGCCACGCCGATGACGGTGATCCCCTTGTCGGCAAGCGCCGAAAGGGCTGGATCCAGGGGCCGGCCGGCCTCTATCACAAAACCCTTGACGCCTTTGGCGACGACATCGGCCACAAAGCCGTGGCCGTCGTGAACCGTGCCCCGAATGGCGACAAACAGAGCGTCCGGGTCTATGTCCCGCGAATCGATGGCGATGTCCGTAAATACACGCGCGCCACAGGGCGTCAGCGGGCGGCCCCGGGTGGCCTTCAGGATATCGTCTGTGCTCCAGTGTGTTCCGTGTGCTGCGCTCATGGTTTGTCCTGTTTCCTGCGGTTTGCTTTCAGGCATCCACAGCGGCCGCCGGCGGAACGGTTTGCGGCGCATTCATTCTAAGAAGATCGGCGGCCACGCGCCGGTCGTCAAAGCAAAGCGTCCGGCCACCGATGATTTGATAGGCTTCATGCCCCTTGCCGGCAATCAGCACGATGTCGCCGGCCCGTGCGGCATGGATGCCGGCGGCGATGGCGCTCCGCCGGTCCGGTTCCACAAGGTAGCTTTTTTGAAAACCGCCCGCGGCGGCGTCTTCGCGGCGGACCGCCCGCGGCTGCACCTGGCGGATGCCCTCGACTACCTGGGTGATGATGTCCAGGGGATTTTCCGAGCGGGGGTTGTCGGATGTGACGATGGCCAGGTCGGCGCCCTGCATGGCGATCGCGCCCATCATCGGCCGCTTCCGCCGGTCGCGGTCGCCGCCGCAGCCGAAAACGCAGATCAGGCGCTTTTTCTTGAGACGGTTGAGGGCGTTTAACACCTGCTGCAACGCATCCGGGGTATGGGCGTAGTCGACATAGACGAAACGACCCCCGTCATCCGGTACCCGTTCGAGCCGCCCGGGTACGGCCCGGGTGGCTTCGATGCCGGCCTTAACGGCCGCCGCCGGCAGGGCCAGGGCCATCGCGGCGCCTGCGGCGCAGAGAATGTTTTCCAGGTTGTGCGACCCCACGAGGCGGCTGTTGAAATCGATGCCGCCGGCCGGGGTCGCCAGCGTGCCGCGAATGCCGTTCAGGTCGATCTGAACATTCAGCGGCCGGACCGGCAGATCCGGATCGCGGCCGACGCCGATGACGGTGTACGGCAAAAGGCGCGCCAGCTCACGCCCGTAGGGATTGTCCATGTTGACCACGGCCGTGGGCTGCCGCGGCTTGCACCCGACGGGCATCAGTTCGGTGAAAAGGCGTTGTTTGCAGGTCCAGTAGCGGTGCATGTCGCCGTGAAAGTCCAAATGGTCCTGGGTCAGATTGGTGAAGACGCCCAGAGGCAGGCGGCAGGTATGCACGCGCTCCAGTTCGATGGCATGGGAAGAAATTTCCATGACGACGTGACGCACCGCGGCCGCGGCCATCCGGGCCAGAATGCGCTGCAGATCAAGCGACTCAGGGGTCGTGACGGGGTTTGGAAAGATCCGGCCGCCGAAGCGGTAGTTGACGGTGCCGATGACGCCTGCGGCCTCGCCGCCGCCGGCAAGCATGCTTTCCAGCAGGTAGGTGGTGGTTGTTTTGCCGTTGGTGCCGGTGACGCCGGTGATGAAAAGCCGCCGCGACGGGTGTCCGTGAAAGAGAGCGGCCGTTTCGGCAAGAGCGGTTCGGCTGTTGTCCACCAGAATGACCGGCACGCCGGCCGCCGCCGACCGCTGCGCGATGACGGCGGCGGCGCCTTGCTGCACCGCGTTTGCGATGTAGTCATGACCGTCGGCGGCAAGTCCCGGCACGGCGACGAAAAGACCGCCGGGTCGGACCGTGGCGGAGTGATAGTGAATGGAACGGATGTCCGGATCGGCGCCGGAGACGGCGTTCCCCACTGCCCGCGTCGGGTCCGCGGTGGTGCGGCGCGCGGAAACGGCGCTTATCAGACGGGAAAGCTTCATCCTCTCACCCCCTTTTCGAGGGAGACCCTCAGATCGGTCTTGCGCTGGTCGGGCGGGATGTCCAGATAAATCAGGGTGTCATGAACGATGCGGCGGAACGCCGGCGCGGCGACCGTGCCGCCGTAATGGGCGGCACGGGGTTCGTCGACGATTACCAGTACCACGACGGCGGGATCGTCGGCCGGTGCAAAGCCGACGAAGGATGCGACGAAACGTCCGTCGGCATAGGTGCCGTCGGGGTCGATTTTCTGTGCCGTTCCGGTTTTGCCGGCCACGGAATAGCCCTCAAGGGCGGCGCTGACACCGGTGCCGCCTTCGGTGATGACCGTTTTGAGGATGCGCTTTACCGTTTCGGCCGTCTCCGGCGGCACCGCCTGCTGGATCAGGCGGGGCCGGGCGCGTTCCACGACCTGGCCGCGGCTGTCGATCAGGGCATCGACGACGTAGGGGCGCATCAGCCGGCCGCCGTTGGCGATGGCGGCGGTGGCCGCGGCCAGCTGAACAGGTGAGACGGCGATGCCCTGACCGAAAGAAATGGCGCCGGTGTCGATCCGGGTCCAGCGCGAGGGCGGCGCCACCATGCCCGCTGTTTCCGCCGGGCAGTCGATGCCGGTTTGGTCGCCGAAGCCGAAACGCCTTATCACGCTGTGCAGGGTTTCGGCGCCGACGGTTTCAATAACTTTTGTTACACCGATGTTGCTGGAATATTTTATGATTTGTTGCAACGACAGCCAGCCGCGGGGGTGGGTGTCATGGATGGTGTTGCCGCCGATGCGATAGCTGCCGTTTTCACAGAAAAAAATGGTGCTGGGGCTGCAGCATCCCGAGGACAGCGCCGCCGCGGCGGTGAAGATTTTCATCGTCGAGCCGGGTTCAAAGGAATCGGTCACGGCCCGGTTGCGCCAGGTGGCTTCGGGATAGCGGCCGAAAACGTTGGGATTGAACAGAGGGACGCAGGCCGTGGCCAGCACGGCGCCTGTTTCGGGATCCATCACGATGGCGACGCCCGACGCGGCGTTGAATTCCGCCACCGCCTGTTCAAGAGCCGTTTCGGTGATGTACTGGATCGTGTGGTCGATGGTGAGCATGATGCTGCCGCCGGCCGCTTCCGCGCGCATGCCCGCCGCATCCGCCGTGCCGGCCCGCGCGATGCTGCGGCCGAGTGCGTCTTTGTGAACCAGGCGTTCCCGGCGTGAACCGATCAGCACCCGGTCGTAGTGAAATTCGAGTCCCTCCAGGCCGTGGCCGTCGATCCCCGTGAAGCCCAGCAGCTGTGCGGCCAGGGTCTTGTTGGGGTATACCCGTTTGTATTCGGTGATAAAATCGACGCCCTTGATGTTCAACCGTTTGACGGCATCCAGCTCCCTGGGGGTGACCTGGCGCTTGACCCACACAAATGTCCGCGCCGTACTGATTTTACGATAAAGGGATTCGGCATCCAGGGTCAGCGCGTCGGCCAGCGAAGGTGCCGCCGCGGTGGCGTCGCTGATCTGCAAAGGGTAGGCGGCGACGGAGGTGGCCTCGACGCTGACGGCCATTTCATGGCCTTTGCGATCGAGGATGGCGCCTCTTTTGCCGACCCGCACCTGTTCCCGGACAACCTGGCTGGAGGCCTGCGACGCCAGCCACTCCCGGCGCATGATCTGCAGGTAGACGCTCCTGGCCCCGATCGTCAGCAGAAAGAGAAAGAGAAACGCGGAGACAATCACAATCCGCAGCCGCAGATATTTTTTGCTGGAAGCGTTCATGGCATCACAATCGTCTGTTCGGCCGTCGGCATCACCATGTCCAGGCGGCGCCGTGCGATCTCCATAATCCGTTGGGGCGACTTCAGACTGGCCAGCTCGATGGCGAGGTTGTTGCGGTAGCTGATCAGCTTTTTGCGGTAGTCGCCGGCTTCGGCGATTTCATATCCGATTTGCACGCTTTGCACCCGACACCAGGTGTAAAACAAAAGTTCACCGAGAAACGCGGCCATTACCAGAATCCACACCCAGATCGTCGATTTGCGGGCGGTGCTCATGCACATTTCTCCGCGGCGCGCAGAAGGGCGCTGCGCGCCAGAGGATTGGCGTGTATTTCCTCCGCCGTCGGCCGCAGCGCTTTCGACGTCAGAACGCGCAGGACACGTTTCGGGCCGCAGGCACACACCGGCAGGCCCGGCGGGCAGGTGCACGCCCCCGCTAGCTTGTTGAAACGCTGCTTCACGATCCGGTCCTCCAGAGAGTGAAAGGACAGAATGCACAGCCGTCCTCCCGGTCGCAGGTAATCGAAGTCCGCGTCGAGAAAGGCGGCCAGTTTTTCAAGCTCCTGGTTGACGGCGATCCGCAGGGCCATGAAAACCCGCGTGGCCGGGTGAAACGCCGGCCGCTGTCGAGACCGCGGCACGGCGGCGGCGACGATATCGGCCAGTTGCCGGCTGGTGCGGATGGGACGGCGTTTTCTGGCCGCGACGATTCCGCCCGCGATTCTGCGCGACAATTTTTCCTCGCCCAAACGGTGGAACATGTCGGCCAGTTGGGCTTTTTCCAGTTCGTTGATCAGGACCTCGGCGGGCATACCGGTTTCCGGGTTCATGCGCATGTCCAGCGTTTCGTCCTTGTTAAAGCTGAATCCGCGGCCGCTGTGTTCGATCTGATGGTAAGAGACGCCCAGGTCCAGCAGGATGCCGTCGGCCGGTCCGATGTGCCGTCGTGACAAAATGTGCGGGATGTCGCGGTAGTCTCCGTGAATCAGATGAATGCGGCTGCCCGCCGACCGCAGCACGGCTTCGGCATGCCGTATGGCATCCGCGTCCTGGTCGATGCCGACCAAACAACCGTCAGGGTCGATGCGCTTCAGAACGGCGGCGGCATGACCCGAACCGCCGAGCGTGCCGTCGACCACGGTTTGCCCCGGTTCACAGGCCAGAAGATCGATGACCTGTGCCAGCATGACCGGCGTGTGATGATAGGCCATAAGATCAGATTCCCAGCTTCGCTATCTCGTTTCTGACATCCTCCTTTTTGAAGTCCTGCTCCATGTTCCGGTTTTCCATGTCCCAGTTGTCCCGGGACCAGATCTCAAAATGATCCAGCACCCCCACCAGCACGATTTCCCGATCCAGCCCGGCGTATTCCCGGAGGCTCGGCGGAACCAGAATGCGGTCCTGCTTGTCAGGGCTGCACTCGAAGGCGCCGCCGATGAACACCCTTCTGAAGCGCCGCATGGTTTCACTTTTTTCAGCCAGCGCCAGAATTTTGGCTTCGATTTTCATCCATCCCGCCATGGCGTAGGCCACCAGGCCCTTGTCCATGCGGCTGATCATCAAACGGCCGTCTCCGTCGTTGTTGACGACTTGACGAAAACGCTTGGGAATGATGAGCCGCCCCTTCTCATCGATGGTATGAAAGGAGCTGCCTCGAAACATAATTCACCAATAATATCCACATATATCCACTTTTGGGCAATAAGAGTATAAATACTGAAAAAAGTCAAGAAAATAATTTTTCTGGTGAAAAATTATTTATAATAATAATTATATGTTAAAAAAAAGATTCCGTCAATTTGGCGAAGTGGAGTTATGTGGAATAAACTTGTTTCGGCTGCAGGCGGCGCCGGCCGGGGGCTCGGCGCGCATTCCAAGGTTGAATTTTGTTGAAATTCTGGTAATTGAAAATGAGATGCGCAAAGCGGCGATGGGCGCGGCAAAGCGCGGACGATTCGAGGGGGGGACACCCAAGCGTGGATTCGGACGGCATACAGGTCAAACAGTTTCCATACGGCGCAGACAATCTGGCCTATCTGTTGTACACCCGGCGCGCGGCGCTGGCCGTCGACGGCGGGGCGGTCCAAGCCATGACGGCGTTCGTCCGGGCGCACGGGCTGAACCTCACGGCCGTGACCAACACCCACGGCCACGGCGACCACACCTCCGGCAACCGGGATTTGGCGGACCGCACCGGCGCGCCGCAGGTTCCGGCCGTTGAAATGATGGATGCCGGCGGCTGGCGGCTGGGGGAGGACATCGTCGCTGTTTTTGCGACGCCGGGCCACAGCGCGGATGCGGTGGTGTTTCAGGCCGGCCGTTTTCTGATAACCGGCGACACGCTGTTCAACGGTACCGTGGGCAACTGTTTTACGGGGGATCTCGCGGCGTTTTACAGTTCGATACGGCGCATCACCGCCTTTCCCGACGACAGCGTGATTTACGCGGGGCATGACTATGTAAGCGAGGCCATGGCCTTTGCCCGGCGTCTCGAGCCGGAAAACCCTCACATCGACGATTTTCTCAGGCGCTACCGGCCGGAACACGTGTACTCGACACTGGCGGATGAAAAGAGGGTCAATCCCTATCTGCGGTTCAACCAAGAACCGATTGCGGCGCTGCTGCGGCGCAAAGGGCTGCCGGTGGACACGCCCTTTAATCGATTCAAGGCCGTCATGGCGCTGGGGTGACAGATGACAGGAAACGCTGCACCCGGCGGGGCCGGTCCAGCCGAGGGGCCGGCGCACCTCGGCCGGTGTCTGGAAGAACTGGAGCGCTGGGCGCACGCGTGTTTTGACCGGGCGCAGGGCAGCCACGACTGGGAGCACACCCGGCGCGTGCTGGCGCTGTGCCGGCACATCGGCCGGGCGGAGAAGGCCGACGCGGTGGTGCTGCATGCCGCCGCCTGTCTTCACGACATCGGCCGCGCCCGGCAGGACCAAAGCGGCGGACGGATCTGCCACGCCCGCCAGGGGGTGGAAATGGCCCGCCCGGTGGTCGCCGTCCTCCCGGTTTCGAGAAAGCGCCGCGACAACATCCTGCACTGCATCGCGGCCCACCGCTTCCGGGGGACACAGACGCCCCGCACCCGGGAGGCCAGGGTGCTGTTTGACGCGGACAAGCTGGACGCCATCGGCGCCGTCGGCATTGCGCGGGCCTTTTTATTCGCCGGTGAAGTGGGGGCCCGGCTGCACAATGCCGACGGCCGGATCAGCGGCACCAGCGCCTACACCAGAGATGACACCGGCTACCGGGAATACAAGCTAAAGCTGTCGAAAATCCATGAACGCATGCTGACCCGGACCGGCAGAGAGATGGCCGCCGCCCGGCACGTCTTCATGGCGGCGTTTTTCGAACGCTTCGAAGCCGAGCACAGGGGGGAGGCGTGAAAAATGCTGAATGCTGAATGCTGAATTTTGACGACAAGCGTGACAACCCACGGACAGAGGAAGCATCATGAGCATCAACACCGTTGAAAAAATCGACGATCGGGTGAGGATCGAAACCGTACTGCTGAGCGTTTCCGACAAAACGGCGCTCGAAACATTTGTTCCCGGGCTGTTGGACGTCAATCCCGGGGTGCGGTTTTTATCCACCGGCGGTACTTACAAGAAATTGCAGGAGATCCTCGGCGAACGGGCGGGCGACCGTTTGAGCGCCGTTGCGGATTACACGGGGCAGCCCGAGACCCAGGGGGGCCTGGTCAAAACCCTGGATTTCAAAATCTATCTCGGCCTGCTGACCGAAACTTACAATGAAGACCACCAGGGGGATCTTGCGCGGACCGGCGGCGCCCCCATCGACATGGTGGTGGTCAACCTGTATCCTTTTGTCCGCACGGTGGCCCGGCCGGATGTCAGCCTGGAACAGGCCCGGGGCAACATCGACATCGGCGGGCCCTGCATGATCCGGGCCGCCGCCAAAAACTTCATCCGCGTGGCCTCCGTGGTGGATCCGGCGGACTACGACGGCGTGCTTGCGGAAATGCAGCGCCGGCAGGGCGCCCTCGGCCTCGAAACCCGCTTTCGGCTGGCGCGGAAAGCCTTCGACCACACGGCGGTCTACGACCGGGCGATCGCCGAATTTCTGGCCGGCCGCCCGGCGGCGGAGGCGCACCGGCCCTATCGGTTTGCCTAGTCGGATTCCGAATTAAAGCGCCGGAACCGCGAAGACGCCAAGAACGCGAAGGTGTTATTAAGGGTTCGAGGGGAAAGCAATTTTGAATTATGAATGTTGAATTGCCCCTGCCGTGCCCGTTCTTCGTGCACGTACACGTAAACGTGTGCGTTCACGTTCACGAGGGTCAGCTGAAAGCTGACCGCTAACCGCTAACAGGAGCGATCATGTCTGATGATTTGAAAAAAATGTACCGCACGATTGTCGACGACCATTTTCCGCCCCGCATGGAGATCAGCTTTGTGGGGGTGGACGGGCGGCAGACCCTGATCTACGAAAAGGCCGACTGGGAGATCGACGGGGTCCGCAAGGGCCTGCGGTACGGGGAAAATCCCGGCCAGGAGGCGGCGCTGTACCGCCTGATCAACGGAAACCTCGTTTTGGGGGAAACGCGCATGATTCAGCCCGGGCTTTATCTGGCATCGGACATCGCGCTGCTGCAGTCCGGCAAGCACCCCGGCAAGACCAATCTGACCGATGCGGACAACGCGCTCAACATTCTGCGTTATTTCACCGGCCGGCCGACCGTGGTGATCGTCAAGCACAACAATCCCTGCGGCGCGGCGCAGTCCGATTCATTGGCCGAGGCCTTCCAAAAAGCCAACCGCGCCGACCGGGTCGCCGCCTTCGGCGGATGTATCGCCCTCAATCGGCCCGTTGACCTGCCCACCGCGGAAGCGATTGCGGCGCAATACGCCGAGGTGGTGGCGGCCCCGGATTATGAGCCGGGCGTCATGTCCGTTTTCAGCCGCAAAAAAAACCTGCGGGTGATGCGCATTGACAACATCCACCGTCTGCAGACCTTTGTCGGGCGGCGCTGCGTGGAGTTCAAGAGCCTGATCGACGGCGGCCAGATCGTCCAGTGGTCCTTTGTGCCGGCGGCCAGACGAAGGGAGGACCTCGCCCTTGCCCGCTGCGAGCATCAGGGCAAAACCTACGCTGTTGAGCGGGAGCCCGACGATCGGGAGTATGAAGATCTGCTGTTCGGATGGCTGGTGGAGTCCGGTATCACCTCCAATTCCGTCATTTACGTCAAGGACACCGTCACGGTCGGGATCGGCACCGGCGAGCAGGACCGGGTGGGCGTGGCCCAGATCGCCAGGGACAAGGCCTATCGCAAACTGGCGGATCGCTACTGCTTCGAAAGCCTGGGCATGGCCTACAACGATCTCCGGGACGCCGACAAGAAACAGGAGATCGATGCCCGGGTCGCGCGTGAAAACGGCGGCCTGCGGGGAGCGGCGATGATCAGCGATGCCTTTTTTCCCTTCAGGGACGGTGTGGACGTCGGTTTGCGGGAAGGCGTTTCCAGCGTCATCCAGCCGGGCGGGTCGACCAATGACTACCAGTCGATCGAGGCCTGCAACCAGGCGGGCGCCGCCATGGTGTTCACCGGTCAGCGGAGCTTCAAGCACTGATCATCATCGACGAAGCATCGGCTTTGCTGGTCAGACTCCCCGCGCTGAACAATTTCGGGTCTAACCGCCGGGGGGGACGATGATTATTGCCTTGAAGCTTTGCGCCAATGATGGTAGGGAGTATCGGACTTTGGACCGCCGCCGACGATAGGCGGCCGTAGATGTGGAAACAAGCGAATCGGATGGTGAAAAATGAGTGATGTGGTATTCAGCTCGTGGGGAGCGCCGATCATGGCGGCGGCGGACACGGCGGAGGAGAACCGGCGGGCGCCGGCCGGCCTTCCCGGACCATTTGACGGCCGCCGGGACATCAAGGCGTTTTTCGGCTGGGACGGCATTGTCCTTTGCGCCGAGGATGTCAACGTCGTCGACATGTGCCGGGCCTATATGACGGCGGTGCGCGATCAATCCTGCGGCAAATGCGTTCCCTGCCAGACCGGCACCCGGGTGATGACCGCAACCCTGGAGCGGATCTGCCGCGGCGCCGGCGCGCCGGCCGATATCGACCAGCTCAAGGACCTGGCGGAAATGATCAGCCAGACCGCCAAATGCGGCATCGGACAAAGCGGTCCGATGCCGATTTTACACGCCCTGCACTATTTCAGACCGGCTTTCGAAGCGGCGGTTGCGAAAAAGAAGGCCATCCCGGCCGGAGAATACCGCTCGCACGTCACGGCACCCTGCATGGAGGCCTGTCCGATTCATCTGGATATTCCGCGCTACGTGGAGTGCATAAAGGAAGGTGATTTTGAAGGCTCTCTGGCGGTGATACGACGGCGTCTGCCGCTGCCGGGGGTGGTGGGCCGCGTCTGCGTGCGACCCTGTGAATCCCACTGCCGCCGGGCCAACCTGGACGAACCCATTTCCATCAAGTACCTCAAGCGTTTTGTGGCGGACGAGGAACTCGCCCATCACCGCAAACCCGCGTATCCGGTCGCATCGTCGGAGCGTAAAGGCAGCGTGGCCATCGTCGGCGCCGGGCCGGCGGGGCTTACCTGCGCCTTTCACCTGGCCCGGATGGGACATGCCGCGACCATTTACGAACTGCTGCCCGAGCCGGGCGGCATGTCGGCCATGGGCATTCCCGACTACCGGCTGCCCCGGCCCATTCTGCAGAACGAAGTACAGTGGATCCAGGAAATGGGCGTTACGATTCACTACGGCGCCACCGTGGGCAGGGACATCCTGCTCAGCCGGCTCGAAGCCGATCACGACGCCGTTTTTGTCGGCATCGGCGCGCAGGACAGCACTTCCATGCGGGTGGAGGGGGAGGACAAGGGTTACCGGGGATTCATTCCGGGCGTTCAATATCTGAGAGATATCAACATGGGCCGGGATCCCTATCCCGAGGGGCGCAAGGTCGTCGTCATCGGCGGCGGCAATGTGGCCATCGACTGCGTGCGGTCCTCCTTCCGCATCGGTAAGGAGGACGTTCACCTGGTCTACCGCCGCACGCGGCGGGAAATGCCGGCCGACGAGGTGGAAATCGTGGACGCCGAAGAGGAGGATGTCCAGTTCCACTTTCTGACGACGCCGGTCCGGGTGCTGGCCGAAAACGGCCGGGTCACCGGTTTGACCTGCATCCGCATGCAGCTCGGGGCGCCGGACAAAAGCGGGCGCCGCCGTCCGGTCCCGGTGGAAGGCTCTGAATTCAGCTTTGACTGCGACACCGTTGTGCCGGCGATCGGCCAGCGGGTGGATCTGTCCCTGCTCGAAGGCGTGGAAGGGGTTGCAACGACGCGCTGGAACACCATCGTGGTGGACCCGTTCACCAAGCAGACCAACCGTCCCAAGATTTTTTCCGCCGGAGACTGCGAGACCGGCCCGGATGCCCTGATCACCGCCTGCGCGGGCGGAATGCGGGCGGCCGTCAACATCGACCGGCTGATCAATGAACAGCCGGTGGAATATGGGTCGGATGATCATTTCGAGCGTTTGTTGGCGCAGATCAAGGTGTATGATGCGCATGAGAAGCTCGGAGAATACGGCAAACAGCCGCGCAGACAGCTTGAGATGCTGGCGCCCGGGGAACGTAAAACAACGTTTGATGAAGTTGAAGCAGGCTTCTCCGTGCCGGACGCCATTTTCGAAGCGCGGCGCTGCCTGCGCTGCTACCGGGTCGCCATGGTCGCGGTTTGATGCTTAACCCACTGAGAAAAGGAAGGATTGCATCATGGAATTTAAAAACCTGGAAGCCATTATCGATTTTGCCATTGAAAAGGAACAGGAAGCCGCTGCGTTTTATGAAACCGTGAGCAAGGAAGAAGGCCTGTCGGGCAGCCGGCAGATGCTCGAGGAATTTGCGGCCCAGGAGCGCAAGCACGAGGCCATGCTCAAGTCCTTCCGGGAGGGCGGACTGGAGAAGAGCATGGCGTCGTATGAGTTTAAGTGGATCAAGGACATCAAGCGCAGCAACTACATCGTCGACATGACCTATGAAAAGGGAATGGCTTACAACGAGCTGCTGCTGCTGGCCATGAAGCGGGAGGAAAAGGCCCTGGCGCTGTACAACGAACTGTTGGAAAAAGCCGACACGGAAGATGCCAAGAAGATCTTCAAAATCCTCTGCCAGGAGGAGGCCAAGCATAAGCTGTCGCTTGAAACCATTTACGACGACTTTATGGCCGATATGGGGGACTGAATTCCGTTGACCGTCGTTCAGCGAATCGACTTGACAGGCCGGTTCAAAAATGCTTTGGTAAAAAGATGCAGTGCAGCAAAAACCTTACAACGGAGATACCACCGGCAAACAGCGGTTGGTGGCGCCCGGCAGAGAAGGGCGCCCGCTTTTGACCGGCTGTTGACCGAATACGTGTAGTAAATCCGCGGGCCGCTTTTCCGGGCGCCCGCGTTTTTTTTTGAAATGGGCCCCGGGCGGATCAGGCACCGGCGGCCCATTTCTTTTAGGGCGTTCGGCGGCTGAATGTCGCGACAACACAATCCGGCGGCTTTGCCGGAGGCTACGGAATGAGGAGGGCGGGGAAATGATAAAGGATGTCATTCAACAGGTGATTGCGGGCGGCGACATCGGCGCCCGGGAAATGGAAGCGGTCGTTGGCGATATCATCGACGGAAAGACCACACCGGGGCAGGTCGGCGCTTTCATGACGGCCATGCGTATGAAGACGGCCACGGTGGATGAAATCGTGGGGGCGGTGCGTGCGCTGCGGGCCCGCGTTCGTCCCCTTTCCCTCGGCGGACGCATGTTGAACATGGACCGGGACGACATCAATTTCGAGGCGGAAACCATTGCCGCGGTGAGCGACGCGGATGTGCGCGGCAGCCGGATTTTCAATGTGTCGGCGGCGACGGCGTTTGTGGCCGCGGCCGGGGGGGTCCGCATCGCCCGCTTCGGCAATCGCCTGATGTCGGGTTTCCTGGGAACGGCCGATGTGCTCGAAAATCTGGGCATCAATCTGGATCTGTCCCATTCCGATGTCGAACGGTGCATCCGGGAGAACGGCGTCGGCTTCATGTTCGCCTCCGCTTTTCACAGCACCATGCGGCACGTGGTGAAGCTGCGCCGCGAGGTGGGGATTCGTTCCATTTTTAATTTTATCGGTCCGTTGGCGAACCCGGCCGATGCAGCTTGCCATGCGCTGGGGGTGTATTACGAATCCGCGACGGAGAAATTCGCACGCGCCATCCGCCGTCTGGGCGGAGCGCGCGCCCTTGTCTTTCACGGCGCCGCCACCGTCGACGAGTTGAGCATCTGCGGCCCCAGCCGTCTCTCCTTTCTGCACGACGGCCGCATTGAAGACTTGCGGATCGAACCCGAAGCCTTCGGCTTTGCGCGGGTGGCGCCGGCGGCCCTTCACGGCGGAACGATACGCGAGAACGCCGCGATCGTCCGCGGCGTTCTCGCGGGCGAAAAGGGCCCCCGGCGCGATCTGGTGGTGCTGAACGCCGGCGCCCTTTTTTGGGCCGCCGGTGCCGTGGACGACCTCCGCCAGGGCATCGCAAGGGCCGCCGACATTCTTGACCAGGGGCTGGCGGCCGACCGTCTGGCGGCCGTGGCGGCCTTTACCCGGCGGTGCGGTGCGTTTTCGCTCGACGACATTTCACCGGCGGTGGGCTGAGAACGGCCCGGCGCCGGCCGGCAGCCCTTTTTGATGATCGGACGGGCGGAAGATGCGCAGGCAAATGTTGACCTGCGGCCGAAAATCTGGTTTTATACAGATGCTGAAACCACAATGCCTCGGGCGGGAGGTGTGATGAAACCCAAATCCGTGGGCGGCCTTTGGGCGGCGGGGACCACATCCGATGATGGCGCCTGGAGGCTTGCATGAATCCGGACTTGATTCGTCTCTTGTTCGTCGAAGACGACCGCGTCGACCAGATGGCCTTCAAACGGTTTGTTGCGGGCAACCGCCTGCCCTATGCCGTCCGCATCGCCGGATCGCTGGCCGAGGCCGGCAAGTGGCTGCGGGACGAGGTTTATGATGTCGTCATTTCAGATTACAAACTGGGCGACGGGGATCTTTTCGATCTTTTCGACCTGCTGACGGATGCGCCCATGATCGTCATAACCGGCGCCGGCGACGAGGCCGTGGCCGCCAAAGCCATGCGAAGCGGGGCGTATGACTACCTGATCAAAGACAGCCGGGGGCGATATCTTGAAACCCTGGCGGTTACCGTGGAAAAGGCATTGCAGCATCGGCGGACCGAAAAGGAGCTGCAGATGTATCATGCAAGGCTCGAGGAGCTGGTGGCGGAACGCACCCGGGCCCTGAACGAGAAATCCGAAAGACTGGAAGCGGTCAATGCCGCCTTGAAGGTGCTCCTGGAAAAGCGCGAGCAGGATAAGACCGTTCTGGAGGAGACGGTTCGCGCCAACATCAGCGATTTGATTACGCCGTATTTCGAAAAACTGAGAACGGCGGACCATCAGGAGGAGCGCGAGGCCTACCTGCATATTTTAGAATCAAACCTGAAGGCCGTTGCCGAACCGTTCGAACGCAGGCTTTCTTCCAGGTATCTGCAGCTGACGCCGGCGGAAATCGAGATCGCCAATCTGATAAAACAGGGAAAGAGCACCAAGGAAATCGCCCGGCTGACCCGGCTGTCCCGCAATACCATCGGCACGCGGCGCGCAAAGATTCGAAAAAAATTCGGCATTGCCAACAGCCGGATCAACCTGAGAACCTATCTGCTCTCGCTGGGCTGAAAACGTGCGGCGGCCGGAATGGAGGTTATCCCCGCTTGACAACCGTTTTGAGGTGTGCCATTTTGTCTTGCGCTTTTAATCCTTGAAAAAGACGGTGCCGGCGGTGGTGCGGTCCGGTCGGGCGGGGGCCGCCGCGGCGGTGCCTGAAACGGAAAAAGGCGCACCCGCAGACAAAAGCGGAGAGATGTCCGAGCTGGCTGAAGGAGCACGACTGGAAATCGTGTGTGCTGCCAAAAGCGGCACCGAGGGTTCGAATCCCTCTCTCTCCGCCACGCTTAGGCTTGTCCTTTAATCGCAGATTCTGGAGACGTTCCGACCATATGTCCTACGTTGTCCTGGCCCGTAAATACCGCCCCCAGTCCTTTGACGACGTGGTTCAGCAGGCCCATGTCACCCGGGTTCTCTGCAACGCCGTCACTTCCGACCGTGTGGCGCATGCCATTTTGTTCACCGGCCCGCGGGGGACGGGAAAAACCACCGTGGCCCGGATTCTGGCCAAGGCCATGAACTGCGCCGCAGGCCCGACCCCGACACCCTGCAACGTCTGCCGTTCGTGCGGTGACATCACCGCCGGCCGTGCGGTGGACGTACTGGAAATCGACGGTGCATCCAACAACGGCGTCGAGCAGATTCGGGAGCTGCGGAGCAACATTCAGTACATGCCCGCGCACAGCCGCTACAAGATATACATCATCGATGAAGTCCACATGCTCACCGTGGCCGCCTTCAATGCGCTGTTGAAAACCCTGGAGGAACCGCCGGCGCACGTCATTTTTCTGATGGCGACCACCGAACCCAAAAAAATTCCGGTGACCATTCTGTCAAGATGCCAGCGCCACGATCTGAAACGCATCGACAGCACCCACATCGCGGCGCACCTGCGGATGATCTGCGATCGGGAAGGCATTCAAATGGCGGACCGGACCATCGACCTTGTGGCCCGTCAGGGACGCGGCAGCATGCGGGATGCGCTCAGCCTCATGGATCAGGTGACCGCCGGCGACAGGGAGGCCGTCGATCACGAAACGGTTCTTGACATCCTGGGGGTGTACGACGAGGCCGTGCTGCCGGATGTTTCCCAGGCCATTCTGGACGGCGATGTGCCGGCGGTGCTGGAAAAGGTCAACATGTTGTACGAACAGGGGTACAGCATGCCGGATCTCCTCACCAACCTCATCGCGCACTTCAGAAACATGCTGGTTCTAAAGGCGGACGCAGGCCTGGGGCACCTTGTGGATCTGCCCGAGCAGGGGGTCGAAGCCATCAAGGCCCAGATCAGAAGCGTGTCCCCGCTGCTTTTGAATCAGATTCTGGATGTGCTGCTGGCGGCCGAAAAAACCGTTCGCTGGTCCTCACGGCCGCGGCTGGCCCTGGAAGTCGCCTTGATCAAGCTGGTGCGCATCAAACCGGCGCTGCCCATCGATGCGCTCATCCGGCGGCTGGACGAACTGCAGGCCGGCATGGGAGCGTCTTGTGCGGGGACCGGCGGCCTGTCCGAGCGTCAGCAGACGTACCGCAGCGCTGCATCGTCTGCGGATCCGGCGGGCGACCGCGGGGCGCACCCGGCGGTTGCGTCCGCACAAGCGGAGGATTCGGCGGGCGGCGGGTCGTCGGATCCGGCGGCTGATCCGAAAGTGCTGTGGTCCCGGATGATGGGTTTGATTTCTGAAAAACATCCCTCCATGGCGCCCAATCTTGCCAATGCCGCCCTGGTTCGGCTCAAGGATGATACCATGGAAATCGCCGTCAACGGCAGCCGTTTCAATCACAACCGCGTCAAGCGGCCGGAAAATCTCGACACATTGACCAACGTCGCCGGCAGCCTGCTGGGTCGGCCGGTGAAAATCGTCGTCCGGCAGGGAAAGGCGGCACCGGGCGAGCGGCACGAAGCCCAGCGCAGCGCCGCTGAAGACCTGAAAAAAGAGCTTCTCAGCCACCCGCTGGTGGCGGAGGCCGTCGAGATTTTCGATGCAACACTCGTCGACGTAAAGACGCCATAGGAGGTGGGCATGAAGAATATGGGTAAAATGATGAAGCAGGCGCAGCAGCTTCAGGCCAAAATGATGAAAATGCAGGATGAGCTGGCGGACAAAACCGTGGAGGCCAGTGCCGGCGGTGGAATGGTTCGGGCGACGGCCAGCGGCCGGCAGCAGATCGTCCACATCCGCATCGAAAAGGAAGTGGTGGATCCCGATGACGTCGAAATGCTGCAGGACCTCGTCATGGCCGCCGTCAACGATGCATTGAACAAGTCCCAGGAAATGGTGTCCGCGGAGATGGGCAAGCTGACGGGCGGACTGAACATCCCCGGCCTGATGTAGCCCGCGGCGGTGGCGCGGCAATCCAATGAAACAGAGCGTTCTCTGCAGGGGAAAGGAAATCCATGTATCATTATCCGCCATCGGTCCGCAATCTTATTAGCGCCTTGTCAAGGCTGCCCGGCATCGGTGAAAAGACCGCTGAACGGCTGGCCGTGCACATCATCCAGATGTCCGACGTCGAAGCCGGCCGGCTGGCCGAGAGCATCACCGCCGTCAAACGTCGGGTGCGCAGCTGCCGGCTGTGTCATGCGTTGAGCGACGAGGAGATCTGCGGCATCTGCGCCGACGCCGCCAGGGACGCGACCCGCCTGTGTGTGGTGGAGCAGCCGGCGGACATGGCGTCGATCGAAAAATCGGCGTCGTTTAATGGGCGCTACCACATCTTAAACGGTGCGCTGTCTCCCATGGACGGCATCGGGCCCGATGCCCTCGAGATCGAGGATCTGGTCCGGCGGGTGGCGGCGGGCGGGATCGAGGAGGTCATTCTGGCGACCGGAACCGGTCTGGAAGGGGAAGCCACCGCCAGCTACATCGCCGAGCAGCTGAAACCGTTTTCGGTCCGGCTGACCCGCATCGCCGCCGGGGTGCCGATCGGCGGGGACTTGAAGTATGTCGACCAGGTGACCCTGAAAAGAGCGCTGGAAACGCGCCGTGACCTTTGAAACCGAAACCCCCGCGTTGTTGCGCGCCGATGTCTTTTTTCAGTGCCGCCGATGCGGCGACTGCTGCCGGGGATACGGCGGCACCGTCGTCAGCGCCGAGGACATCACCGTGATGGCCGATTTTATGGGGATGCCTCCCGGGCGTTTTATCCGCCGCTACTGCGTGTGGTCGGGCCGGCGACAAGTGCTGGCCCAGCAGGCCAGCGGCTATTGCGTATTCTGGGACGGTCTCTGCCGCATTCATGCCGTCAAACCCCGCATGTGCCGGCAGTGGCCTTTTATCCGCAGTGTGGCCGTGGACCCGGCCAACTGGCAGGCCATGGCCTCCATGTGTCCCGGCATCAACCGCGATGTCCCCGCTTCCATGATTCAGGCCTTTGTGCAGCGGCTGCAGGCGGCGGCCGACGCTTGACAGCCGGCGGGGTTCGTGGAATGATGAGATGCCGGTCTGGGTATGAATGTCGGCCTTTATGATGTCAACGTCCGTCCCGACGGTGTTGGTGGGGCCGTCCATACAACATTGTATGATCCCGGAAGCCATTGTTCCCCGCTGCCGGCATGCCAACATTTTAAACGGGGAAAAGGCCTTGCGTTTGATAGCGGAGAAAGGGGCGTGCACATCATGATGGGGCGATTTTCAGGGCTGTTTGTTTTGGGGGTCGTTTTTTTTCTAACCGCGGTGTCGGCCGCGGCAGCGTCGGTGAGCGTCACTGCGGAAGGGGTGGGCGTCATTGTCGGGGACAACACGGCAAACGCCAGGGATCAGGCGGTTCAGGACGCGCTGCGCATGGCCGTGGAGCAGGCCGTCGGCACCATGGTCTCTTCGGAAACCCTGGTGCAGAACTACGAAACCCTGCGCGACGAAATTTACGCCCGCACGCAGGGATACGTGCAGCGCTATGATATTGTTGACGAAACCGTCGTCGACAACCTGTATCGCGTGACGATTGAAGCCCGGGTCGCCCAGGGTCGGCTCGAAAACGACATCATGGCGCTGGGTCTGCTGATGTCCCGCAAAAACATGCCGCGGGTCATGATCATGGTGGCCGAGCAGAACATCGGCATGACCTACTACGCGTTCTGGTGGGGCATCCGGACCGGCGCCGCCGAATTGACGGTGACCGAGAATACCCTGATGGAATTGCTGGGGCAAAAAGGCTTTCAGGTGGTGGACCACGCCGTGCGCTCCGGGACCGTCGCCGTGGCGGACCCCTACCGGATTACGTCCCTGACAGACGACGCGATCCGGGAGATCGGCGTTCTTTTTGATGCCGAGGTGGTCATATACGGCAAGGCGCTGGCCAAGCTGGCCGGCGCGGTGCAGGGAACGTCCATGAAGTCCGTCCAGGCCGATGTGTCGCTGCGGGCGGTCAACACCGGAAACGGCCGGGTGCTGGCTTCAGCCATCCATCATGCGGCGGCGGTGCATCCCAGCGAGGTCGCCGCAGGCACAAAGGCGCTGCAGCAGGCCGCGCGGGCGGCTGCCGAGGCTTTGATGGCGCAGATCGTCGATCGATGGAACCAGGATGTCATCAGCGGCGGCACGGTTGAGCTGGTTATCAGCGGCATTCGCTCCTATTCCCACCTGGTGCGCTTCAAAGAGACCCTGCAAAAAGAGATTCGCGGCATCAAGGGCGTCCATCAGCGGGATTTCAAAGATCAGCACGCCACCGTCGATGTGACCACTACGGCCTCGACCCAGATGCTGGCGGATGAAATCGTCAAGCAGTCCTACGGCTCTTTTGCCGTCGACGTGGTGCGTATTTCGCAGAACCGCATCGCGCTGGAAATGCGCTGAAGCGGCGCTTTGTGCTTGAAGCGGGAACGGATATGGGATATGCCGCAACGTTCGATTCATTGGAGCGTTTGTCAATCTGAACTGTTCAACCGGTAGCAAAAGGAGATGCGACGATGAGGGTGAAAGCGAAATCAATACCGTTTGTGGCCGCGGTTCTGGGGGTTTTGCTGGCGGTCGGCTGTGTGATGGCACCGCCGATCCCACCGGGCGACCCCGCCAACCCGTTGAAAAAAGTGGCGGTGCTGCCGCTGCGCAACGACACGAATGATGTGGACGGCCCCGCATTCGTGCGCCAGCGGCTGGTGGAGGCCCTCAATGTCCGTCACTACAACATTCAGCCCCTGGAAGAGACGGATCAGCTGCTGCGCGAACGTCTGGGCATCAGCATGGGGGGGCAGGTCGAACTGGCGCAGGCGGCGCAGCTGGGCGAAGCGCTGGGGGTGCAGGGCCTGCTCTACGGCGTTCTGATGGATTTCGGTGAAACCACCACCGGTGTCTACAATGCCCGCAAGGTCCGGGGCCGCTTCAAACTCGTCAATGCCCTGGATGAAAGCGTTTACTGGGAGGGCGGCCTGGGGGTCAAAACCCAGGAAGGCCACGGCGGCGTGGCCGGGGATGTCACGGTTCTGGCGGCGGGCGCTTCCGCGGCGGGCGAGGAAGTCCCCTGGGTGATCATCGACAGCCACACAGACGATCAGGGCATTTTAACGGGTCTGGCCATGGGGTTGGGCTCCAAACTGATTTCCAAGGCGGCCGGCACCCACCTTCAGCGGGAAACGGATGAAATGATCCGGCGGCTTTTTCAAACCCTGCCGGTGGGTCCCGGCGAAGGAACAATGGCGGCGGCCGCACCACCAGCGGCGGCCGCACCGGTTCCGGCGATGCAGATGCCCATGCCGTCCATGGGGCACATGGATTTCGGCGGCCGGGATTTCACCGCCCTGATGACGGTCACGACCCTCGACAAAAAAAGCGACCGTACGATGTCCTACAAGATGCCCATCGCCAAGGCCGGCAAGAAGATGCGCATGGAAATGGACTACGGCGAGATGGCCGAAGGACAGGAAGTCCCGCCGGCGTTCAGACGGGTCATCATGATTTTCCGGGGCGACACGGATGTGAGCTATCAGCTGTATCCTGAAAAACGCAAATACATCCGCAGCGAGGCGACGGAAACCGACATCGAAGACGATGAACCGGACATCCGCCGCAGCAAGGTGGGGGAAGAGGTCGTCGACGGCCATCCCACGGAGAAGTACGAGATCGTTGTCACCTACAGCGAAGAAGCGCCTGAAAAGGGTTTCGTCTGGGATGCGCTCGATCTCGACGGGATGACGATCAAAAGCGAGACGGAAAACGAAACCGGGCGTTTTACCATGCTGCTGCGCAACATCGTGCTGCAGACGCCCGATGCCGCGCTTTTCGAGATACCGGCGGACTACACCGAAGCCGCCGGCTTTATGGAAATTGTCATGGATCAACAATGAGCGGAGATAAAACGGGAAAGGAGAGCAGTGAAATGAAATATCAACGGCGGTTGTGGACTGTGGTGGCTGCGGTTTTTCTGCTGCTGGCGGCAAATGCGTGCGCACCGAAAATGTCCGGTGAAGTCCGCGATGACTCGTCCCTGACAGGTATATCGGAAGAACTGGCGCCCACTGGCGATTACATCGGCCCCAAACTGCGCGTCGGGGTGGTGAATTTTCAGAACAAGACATCTTCGAAGCACATCGGCGTCGGGGAGGCGGCGGCGGACATTCTCGGCACCATCCTTCAGAAAACGGAGCGCTTTATCATCATTCCCCAGCAGGACATTGCATCCATCCTTGAGCAGCAGTCCCTGGGCGCCTCCGGTGCCATCAATCCCGCAACTGCCGCGGAGATGGGCCGGATACTGGGATTGAACGCCATCGTCACCGGCGCCATCAGCGCCTATTCCGAAGTCGAAGAGGGCAGCGACTACCTGGTCTACAAGAACAAAAAGCAGATCGCCCGGGTGACGGTTGACTATCGTATCGTGGACACCACCACCGGCATTCAGGTCGCGGCCGATTCCGGTCAGGGCGTTTACGAGAAAAAGACCGGCGGCGCTCTGGGGCTGGGGTCGAAGTCTTCCTACGATGCGGACCTGCGGGACGGGGCTTTGCGCGATGCCCTTACCAAGGCCATGGTCAACATGCTCAAGCAGTTCGAGGCTACGGAGTGGACGGGACGGATCGCCAAAATCGACGGCCGGGTGGTGTACCTGAACGCCGGCCAGAAAACGGGGCTCAAGGTCGGCGATCAGCTCATGGTGCAGCCCCTCGGTGAAGAGATCATCGACCCGCAGACCAACGTTTCTCTGGGACGCGCCCCGGGACCGGTCAAAGGCGAAGTCATGGTGACCGGCTTTTTCGGCAAGGACGGATCCGTGGCGACCATCAAATCCGGCACCGGCTTTCAGGTCAACGATCTGGTGAAATATAAATAAGGGTTTGTTGGGTTCGTTGAGTTTGTTGCGTTCGTTGGGTTGCGGGCATAGCCCGCCTTAGCGACTAGCCGTTGGCTATCCCTCGTAAACGTATACGTGCTCGTTCACGTTCACGGCTAACCGCTAAAAGCTAACCGCGATCCTGCCCCGTATCCGACACCAGGGCGGCTTTGATGTACTCGCGGTTGAGCCGGGCGATGTTGATGATCGAGATTTCCTTGGGGCATTCAGCTTCGCACTCGCGTTCGTTGGAACAGTTGCCGAAACACAGTTCGTCCATTCTGCGCACCATGGCCAGCGCGCGGACGGCGGCTTCGGGACGTCCCTGGGGCAGCAGGGCCAGGTGGGAAACCTTGGCGCTGACAAACAGCATGGCCGAGGCATTGGGACAGGCCGCCACACAGGCGCCGCAGCCGATGCAGGCCGCGGCGTCCATGGCTTTTTCAGCGATGTCCTGTGGAATCGGAATCGCGTTGGCGTCCGGCGCACCCCCGGTGTTCACCGATATGTATCCCCCCGCCTGGGTGATGGCGTCAAAGGCGCTGCGGTCGACCACCAGATCCTTGACGACTTTGAAGGCGCGCGCCCGAAACGGTTCAATGACCAGGGTGTCGCCGTTTGAAAAGTGGCGCATGTGGAGCTGGCACAGGGTGGTCCCCTTTTCCGGTCCGTGCGGCCGCCCGTTGATCACGCAGCCGCACTGGCCGCAAATGCCTTCGCGGCAGTCGTAGTCAAACGCGATGGGCTCTTTCCCCTCCAGCGTGAGCTGTTCGTTGACGACGTCCAGCATTTCCAGAAACGACATGTCGGTCGAGATCTGCCGGGCCGCAATTGTTTCCAGTCGGCCGCCGGCCGCCGATCTCTCCTGGCGCCATATTTTCAAGGTGAGATCGATGGTTTCCATTACTTGTAGCTCCTTTGCGTCAGGGCGACATTTTCAAAAACAAGCGGTTCCTTGTGCAGCACCGGCTGCGCCTCCACCGCGGTGTATTCCCAGGCGGACACATGGCAGTAGTGCGCATCATCCCGCAAGGCTTCATTTTCTTCGGTTTGATAGGCTTCATTGAAGTGTCCGCCGCATGACTCCTGCCGGTGGCGGGCGTCGATGACCATCAGTTCGGCGAATTCGAGAAAATCCGCCACCCGGCCGGCCCGTTCAAGACTCTGATTCAGATCCGCCCCTTCCCCCGGCACGCGCACGTTGCCCCAGAATTCACCGCGCAGATTCTGGATCATGTGCCGCGCCTTTTCAAGTCCCGGGTTGGTGCGGGCCATGCCGCAGTGCTCCCACATGATGCGGCCCAGTTCGCGGTGAAAGTCGTCTACGGTTCTACGTCCCCGGACGGCCAGCAGTTTTTCGATTTTGGCCTGCGCGGCCGCCGCGTCGCCCTTGAAGGCCGCGTGATCGATGTCGACGGCCGGCAAATCGGCGGTGGCCAGGTAGCCGCCGATGGTGTAGGGCAGAATGTAGTATCCATCCGCCAGGCCCTGCATCAGGGCACTGGCTCCCAGCCGGTTGGCGCCGTGGTCGGAGAAATTGGCTTCACCCAGCACAAACAGGCCCGGAACAGTGCTCATGAGGTTGTAGTCCACCCACAGGCCGCCCATGGTGTAGTGAACGGCGGGGTAGATCATCATGGGGGTTTCGTAGGGGTTTTCCGCCGTGATCTTTGCGTACATCTGGAACAGGTTGCCGTATTTTTTTTCGATGACCGCCCGCCCGTCGCGCTGGATGGCGTCTTTGAAGTCGAGGAACACGGCCCGGCCGGTTTCGCCGACGCCCTTGCCCTGATCGCACTGCTCCTTGGCATTGCGCGAGGCCACATCCCGGGGAACCAGGTTGCCGAAACTGGGGTATTTCCTTTCGAGGTAGTAGTCCCGCTCCGCCTCCGGTATCTGCTGCGGCGGACGGCTGTCGCCGGCCTCGCGGGGCACCCACACCCGTCCGTCATTGCGCAGGCTTTCGGACATCAGGGTCAGCTTGGACTGATACGTTCCGTGAACCGGTATGCAGGTGGGGTGAATCTGGGTAAAGCACGGGTTGGCGAAAAAGGCCCCTTTTTTGTGGGCGCGGAAGGCGGCGGACACATTGCTGGCCATGGCATTGGTGGACAGAAAAAAGACATTGCCGTATCCACCGGTGCACAATACGACGGCGTCGCCGGCGTGCCGCTCGAGTTCGCCGTTGATCAGGTTGCGGGTCACGATGCCGCGCGCCTTTCCGTCCACCAGAACCAGATCCAGCATTTCGCGTCGGGGAAAAAGGGTGATCCTGCCGGCCGCCGTCTGACGCATCATGGCGCTGTAGGCGCCGAGCAGCAGCTGCTGACCGGTCTGCCCCCGCGCATAAAAGGTGCGCGACACCTGGGCGCCGCCGAAGGAGCGGTTGGCCAGCAGGCCGCCGTATTCTCTGGCAAAGGGAACCCCCTGCGCCACGCACTGGTCGATGATGTCGTTGCTGATCTGGGCCAGACGGTAAACGTTGGCCTCGCGGGAACGGAAATCCCCGCCTTTCACCGTGTCGTAGAAAAGCCGCCAGATGCTGTCGCCCTCGTTCTGATAGTTTTTGGCGGCGTTGATGCCGCCCTGGGCGGCGATGCTGTGGGCCCGGCGGGGGCTGTCCTGGATGCAGAAGCTTTTGACGGCATAGCCCAGCTCCGCCAGGGATGCGGCGGCCGAACCGCCGGCCAGCCCGGTGCCGACGACAATGATGGTGTATTTGCGTTTGTTGGCGGGGTTGACGAGCTTCAGCTCGAAGCGGTGACGGTCCCACTTCTGCGCCAGCGGGCCGTCCGGGATGTTGGCGTTCAACTGCATGAGAGGTTCTCCTTAAACCGCAAGTGCCATGTAAAGCGGCAGCATTCCGAAACCGATGCCGAAAATCAGCCCCAGTACGAGGCTGCCGGCCATGACGGCCGGCATGTACTTGGCGTGGTGGGCGCCCAGGGTCTGGAAGAGGCTCCAGAAACCGTGCCTTACATGCAGCCCCACCAAACTGACGGCGGCGATGTAGATCAGGACATAAAGCGGCTTCGAGAAGGACGCGGCAACGATCTGGTAAACCGTGGTGTGGGTTTTGTCGACAAAATGAAAGTCGATCAGGTGAAAAACGACAAATGCCAGAATCACAAAACCCGTGTACGGCATGGTGCGGGAGCCCAGGGTCCGCCCGCCGGCGCTTTTGTTGACCACATAGCGGACGGGCCGGGCGGCCAGGTTCTGGAAAAAGAGCACGGTGCCGGTGAATACGTGAACAACCGCCAGGGCCAGCAGACACCATTCGGCGACATGGATCAGGACGCCCAGCGAATGCAGATGTGCGACGTAGGCACTGAACATGATTTCGCCGCCGTAAAGCGACAGGTTGCCGGCCAGATGAATGCACAGAAAGGCGATGAAGCAGAGACCGGTCACTGCCATGAAACTTTTTTTGCCCACGGAGGATCGTACAAAGCGCATCAGCCAGTTCATGGGTAGCCTCCAGCTGTCATTGGGGTCAGGCGCGGCCCGCACGCGGTCGGAAAATCGATGCCGGCGCGCACGGCATAAATGCAACCTGAAATAATTATTGCTTCATCGCCGGCATGTCAATATAATTTTTAAAGGAACACCGCCCTAAACCGCATCCGCGCCCGGTGAGGGCTGGATTGCTCTCTTGACACAACCGCCGGCCTCGTATATTAATAAATATTTTGAGATAGACGTCATTCATGTTTTGAAACAGCCGCCACCATCGGCATGCAACCCCGGCGATGAGCGCCGGAGGTGTGCAGCGGTCGGCACCCGGCGGGAAACGGCGATTGAATCGTAAACGATAGAAACGGGCTGCAATGCAACAGATTAATCTGCTTCACATGATCAGCAATGCGGGCCTGATGGTCCAGTTCGTCCTCCTTTTGCTGCTCTTTTTTTCCGTCACTTCATGGGCGATCATCCTGATCAAATACCGGTACCTCAAAAAGGCCTACCGGGAATCCGCCTACTTCACGGATCTGTTCTGGAAGAGCCGGGACTTGTCGAACGTGTTCAAGCAGGCCAAGGAGCTGCAGGGGAGCCCCATCGCCCGTCTTTTCAGAATCGGGTACATCGAGCTGAAAAAAATCCGCCAGTCCGGTACGGACCGTGAGGGCGTCCGGGGGGAAAGGGGCGCCGCTCCCATGAATCACCGTTTTTCGGGCCTCGATACCATCAACCGCGCCCTGCGGCGGGCCATCAACACCGAAACCACACGCATGTCGCAGATGGTGCCTTTTCTGGCGACCACCGGCAACACCACGCCGTTTATCGGATTGTTCGGCACCGTCTGGGGCATCATGAATTCTTTTCACGGCATCGGCCTGCGCGGATCCGCCAGCCTGGCGGTGGTGGCGCCGGGCATATCCGAGGCGCTGGTGGCGACCGCAGCCGGCCTGGCGGTGGCGATTCCGGCGGTGATCGCCTTTAACTACTTCATGCAGAAAATCCGCATTCTCGAATCCGAACTGCACAGCTTTTCGGCGGATTTTTTGAACATCGTGGAACGGGACATCCTGTCCGGCGAGAGGACCGGGGCATGAACAGCGGGGGCAACGGCGACCGGCTCATGTCGGATATCAATGTGACGCCTTTTGTGGATGTCATGCTGGTGCTGCTGATCATTTTCATGGTGACGGCGCCCATGATGATGCAGGGTGTCGACGTTTCGCTGCCGGAGGCCACTTCTGAACCGCTGGCGGCCGAGGAAGATCAGCTGGTGGTTTCCATTGACGACCAGAATCAGGTGTATATCACCGATTTCCGTGTGGATCCGAACAATCTGCGGGAAAAGCTGACACACATCCTGAAGGGCAGAAGCGACCGGGCCGTGTATCTCAAGGCCGACAAATCCATATCCTACGGGATGGTGGTGTATGTCATGTCGGAGATCAAAGGTGCGGGCGTTGACAAACTGGGCATGATCACCGAACCGGCGACGGAAGACGATGCGGACGAGCACAAGACAGACAGCCCCTGACAAAGGCCGGGGCATGCAGGAGGAACGCGCCAGCTCCCTGGCGGGCCTGGGGACGGAGACGCGATGGCTGACCGCGGCGGTGATCCTTTCGCTGACGGCCCACATGCTGTTTTTCGCAGCTGTTCTGTACGCTCACGTGCAACCCGCGCGGCGGCCTTCTACGGCGGCGCTGATCAACGTTCAGCTTGTCTCGCTGCCGGCGCCGGCCTCAGCCCAGACAGCCCCGGTCCAACAGCCGTCGCAAACAGCGCCCAAAATTTCGCAGAAAAAGGCGACCCGCTCCATTGCGCCGGTCAAGACTGAAACCGCTCCCGAACCGGCGGATACGGCGACGCCGGCGCCGGTGCGCGAGAAATTTTCACTCAAGAAAAAGACCTATCAGAGGGAAAAGGTCAAGAAAAGCGCGCTGGAAAGCATCGAAAAACAGGTCGAAACCTCGGCGGCCGAACAGATTGCCAGCGCCATCGACCGCTTGAAGCAGGAAGTCGCCGCAACAGGGAGCGCCATTCCGGCGGACGAGACCGGACAGAGTGACGCACCGGCGGTGGGTGTCGGTGACGAGGGCGGACGTATCGCCGAACTGATCGACATCTACCGCATCGAAATCGCGTATCAGGTTGAACGTAACTGGGCCTTTGCCGATCAGCTGGCCGCCGGCCGCGATCAACTGCTGACGGCGGTGGTGTTCAAGGTCATGCCCGACGGCGAGATCCGGGATCTCATTTTTACGGATCGGTCGGGCAACGCCAACCTGGATGAGTCCGTTTTTCGGGCGGTCATGAAGAGCAACCCGGTAGCGCCGCACCCTGAAAGCATCCGGCGGCCGTATGTTGAAATGGGACTGCGGTTTACACCGGAAGGTGTGCAGTGAGTCGGGGGACGGCACCGAAAAAGAGCGAAACACGAGGGAAGATGATGCCACTTTCAAGCAACCGGTCCTTCAGGAGGCGGATCAGACCGGCCGGAGCGGGGCTGCCGGGATGGATTTTGTGCGTCCTGCTGGCGCTTTTGTTCGTCCAGCCGGTCTGCGCCGAGGAGGCCGTTGAGTACATCGACATCCGCAACCCCTTTCTGCGCAAGATTCCCACGGCCGTTCCCCTGTTCAAAAATGTGTCCGGCGGAGAGCGGGGCGGGATGCTCAGCCGTCGGCTGGCGGACATTCTGGCCCAGACGCTGGCATTCACGGGCTATTTTGAAATTCTGGACCGCCAGGCCTTTCTGGCGGATCCCCGGAATCCCGCCGTGCTCGGTGCAAACATTCGATTCCGAAACTGGACCACCATCGGCGCGGAGCTTTTGATCACCGGTACCGTGCGTCTGAGCGGCGACATGCTGGAAACGGAGCTGCGCCTGTTCGACAGCTTCAAGGAGGATCTTATCATCGGCAAACGCTACAAAGGGGTGGAAGCGGATCATGTGCGCATGATCCGCCGCTTCTGCGGTGACATCATGCTGCATCTGACCGGGGATCGGGGGGTGTTTGAAAGCCGCATCGCCTTTGTTTCGGCATCCGGGGACAAAAAGGAAATCTACACCTGCGACTTCGACGGCGGCGGGCCCGCGGCCGTCACTTTCAAGAACAGTATTTCACGCTATCCGGCCTGGTCTTCCGACGCGGCCTATCTGGCCTTCACTTCCTACCAGAAGGGCAAACCGGACCTGTACATTCAGCGGTTGGCGGATAAAAAGGAAATCGTCGTGGACCGGCGCGGCTTCCAGATCACGCCGGCCTGGGTGCCGGGTAAATTTCAGCTGGCGGCGGCCATGTCTTTTTCCGGGGACCAGGAAATTTATCTGTTGACCGGCGAAGGGAAAATTATTAATAGATTGACGAAGAGCAGGGGAATCGACGTGTCTCCGACCTGGTCGCCGGACGGCAAACTGCTGGCGTTTGTGTCCCGTCGGTCGGGAACACCCCAAATATATATCAAAGACATGGCATCGGAGCGGGTGCGGCGGCTCACGTTCGAGGGCCGCTACAACACCGAACCCAGCTGGTCTCCGAAAGGGGACCGCATCGCCTATTCGTCGCAACAGGACGGGCGTCTGGACATTCACACCATTGACGTGGAAGGACGCAACCCGATGCGGTTGACCCAGAATCAGGGCGACAACGAATCCCCGTCCTGGTCGCCCGACGGGAGCCTGATCGCCTTCAGTTCGACGCGTGAGGGCCCGTCCCGGATTTATGTCATGACCGCTTTCGGAACGGACCAGAGACGGCTGCTGACGCTGCCGGGAGAACAAATGGATCCCAAATGGTCTCCGAACGCTACCGAAAATTAGGCGCAAACAAAAGGAGGAAAAAATGCCGAAAAAAATGTGGATGCTTCTCGCCTTGCTGGTGATTGTTCCCGGTTTGCTGCTCACGACTTCCTGTGCCAAGAAAGTGGTTCAGTCGGAAGAAGCCGTAGAGGAAGTGGAAGCGCCGGAAGAAGCGGTGGTCGAAGAACCCGCCGAGGAAGATACCGCCGCCATGGAAGCGGCCCGCATTGCCGAGGAAGCGGCGGCGCAGGAAGAAGCGGCCCGGCAGTGGGAAATGGCGGCCGAAGAAGAGTTGGAAGAGCAGCGTCTGGCAGAGGAGGCCGCCAAGCGCGCCGCCGAGCAGCGCGCAGCGGAAGCCGCCAAACAGATGCTCGAAACCGAGGATATCTACTTTGAGTTCGACAGCGCGGTGCTGCTGCCGGTGGCGCGCGCGGTGCTGGACCGCAAGGCCAAATGGCTCTTCCAGAATTGGGAAGAATCCGTGATCATTGAAGGCCACTGCGACGAAAGGGGTACGGCCGCCTACAACATCGCGCTGGGCGACCGCCGTGCGGAAAGCGTCAAGAATTATCTGGTCGACATCGGTATCGATGCCAGCCGCATGACGACCATCAGCTACGGTGAGGAGCGCCCGGTCGACCCCGGCCACAATGAAGAGGCCTGGGCCAAGAACCGGCGCGTTCATTTCGTGGTGGAATAAGGCGGCAGGCCGGCGCCCGCCGCAAGGAGATGCACGCCGGGCCCGCCGATTGCGCGCGGTCCGGTGTGCCGGAAAATTGAAAGGGGCAAGCGGCGCTTCCAGAGGGCGGCTTGCCTGCTTTTGTTTATAACCGGGCCACCGGTTCACGGCGGATGCCAGGGCCTTTCAAGGGTGGAAATCGATATGAAATTGAAACGGATGGCGATTGCCGTATGCCTGTTCATCGTTGCCGGATGTGCCCATCAGGAGGACGTCGTTATCCTGGACCGCCGGCTGTCGCAGGTCGAGGCCTACAGTAAAAAACTGGACCGCCGCACCGATGTGCTGGAGGATCGGCTGACCGGCCTTTTGGACCAGTATGCCGCCAAAGGCGCTGAATTGGAAGCAGGCGAGAACCGCTTCATGACGGCCCTTTCCCGCAGCGAAAGCGAAAGAAAACAGGAGGACCGGGAAATCCGCCAGGCGTACGCGGCGGTCAAGGCGACGCTGGATGCGCTGGCGGATGAGCTGCAGAAGCTGGGGGGACGGCTGGAGGAAAGCGAGTACCGGATCGGACAGCGCATCGAAAGCACCGAAAAGACCGTCGCCCATAACCGGCAGACCCTCGACAAACTGTCCGCTGAGGTCCGCCGCGCGGCGCAGGAGCTCAAAAGCATTGCCCGTTACCTGAATCTGGAGGAAGGCGGTGCGCAGAAAACGACGCCGGAAGCGGCGCCGGCCGCCGCCCCCGAGACGGACAACGCGCTCTATGCCGCGGCCAAGAAAGCCTTTGATGAGGAGCGATTCGACCCGGCCCGCACCGGGTTTGAAAAACTGATCGAAGCCTTTCCCGACTCCCCGCATGCGGACAACGCCCAATTCTGGATCGGTGAAATATTTTACCGCGAAGGGTGGTATGAAAAAGCCATTCTGGAATATCAAAAGGTCATCGAGAACCATCCCGACGGCAACAAGGTCCCGGCCGCTCTGCTCAAGCAGGGGTTTTCCTTTGCTGCACTGGGCGACAGCGCCAATGCGCGTCTGATCCTCGAGGAACTGGTCAAACAGCACCCCGGGACCAATGAAGGCCGGATCGCCGCCCGGAAATTAAAAGAGTTGAACGAATCCTGATGCCGCATGATCAAGGTTATCGGCATAGATCCGGGATTGGCGGCCACCGGCATCGGCATCATCACCGGAACCGGGTTGACCGTAAGCGCCTATTCTTACGGTGTGATCCGTACCGGCAGCCGGATGACCACCCCCCGGCGGCTGGATCACATCTTTTCAAGGCTTTCTTCTATCCTGGACCAAGAAAAACCGGACCGCATGGTGCTGGAAGCGGTTTTTTCGCTGGACTGCTACCCCAAGTCCGGTATTTCGCTGGGAAACGTCACCGGCGTCATCCTGCTGGCCGCGCATCGGGCCGGCCTGATGGTCGATGAAATCCCTGTGCGCGAAGTCAAGCGGATTCTGACCGGCAACGGCAAGGCGTCCAAGGCGCAGCTGGAAAAGGCCGTACGCGCCCGCCTGCACCTGACGACGCCCATGCGGCCGTTTCATTGCTCGGATGCCGTCGGCCTGGCCCTCATCGGGCTTTTCCGCTGCCGGTGATCCGCTGCGGATGCGGGTGAACAGCGGACAAGACAGCGGAGGGATCGGGGCGTGATCGGATATCTCGAAGGAAAACTGATGGAGCGGTCCGAGGACCGCATCCTGCTGCTGTGCGGACATGTCGGCTACGAGGTGCTGCTGCCGGGCACCGTGATGCAGGGGATCGAAGACAAGCAGCCGGGGGACGGTTTGTCTCTGTTCATCTATCATCAACAGACCGAGCGGCAGCCCAAGCCGGTGCTGATCGGATTCAAACGGGCACTGGAAAAGACATTTTTTCAGCATTTCATTTCGGTGGGGGATATCGGACCGCTCAAGGCCGTGCGCGCCATGACGGTTCCCATCAGCGACATCGCAGCGGCCATCGAGACGGGCGATGCCGGCCGCCTCAGCCGCTTGAAGGGCATCGGCCGCCGGACGGCGGAGAAAATGATCGCCAGCCTCAGGGGCAAAATGGGCGGGTTTGTATCGGTTCAGCCCGAATCCCCGACGGCCGGGGCGGGGGCGGAAGACATCGTCGGACAGGTCCTGGATGTCCTGACAAGCCAGTTGGGGCACAAGGCCGCCGATGCCCGCCGGATGATCGTCCAGGCCATGACGGAGAACCCTTCCATCCGGTCGGCGGAGGCACTGCTCGAGGCCGTTTACCGCGCCGGAAATACGGCGGCCGGATCCCGGCGCTGATCCGCGGGGGCGCTGGTGTCCGGTTCACTGCAACCATGGATTTACATCCCGGCAGAGGGTATGAACGACAGACTGACAAGCGGTTCCGTAGCCGCCGGTGACATCATCCGGGGCGCCTGCCTGGCGGAAGATGAAACCCGGGAGGCCCTGTCCCTCCGTCCCGAGAGGCTGACGGATTACATCGGACAGAAGGCGGTGGTGGAAACGCTTAAGATCGCCATCGAGGCGGCCAGAAAGAGAAGCGAACCCATGGACCACGTGCTGCTTCACGGCCCGCCCGGGCTGGGGAAGACCACGCTGGCCAACATCATCGCCAACGAGATGGGCAGCCGCCTGACAGCCAGCTCCGGCCCGGCCCTTGAAAAAGGCGGGGACCTGATCGGCATTCTGACCCACCTGGAGGAGGGGGATGTTTTCTTTGTGGATGAAATCCACCGCACGCCCAAGGTGGTGGAGGAATTCCTGTATCCGGCGATGGAGGATTTCGCCGTTGATTTCGTGTTTGACAAGGGGATTCACGCCCGCAGCCACCGCTACCGCCTGAACCGTTTCACCCTGGTGGGCGCCACCACGCGCATCGGACTTTTGACCGCCCCGTTGCGGGACCGCTTCGGTATTTTCCGAAACCTGGATTTCTACACGGTCGGGGACCTTGTCGATATCACCACGCGGTCGGCCCGGATTCTTGAAACCGATCTTGACCCGGATGCCGCGCTGGCCCTGGCGGAGCGCAGCCGGGGAACCCCCCGCATTGTCAACCGCCTTCTGAAAAGGGTGCGCGACTATGCACAGGTCAGATCCGACGGCCGGGTCACCCGGGAGACGGTGGAGGCCGCCCTGAAACTGGAAGGGGTGGATCAAAAAGGATTAACCCCGCTGGACCGCAGCTACATCAGAACCATCATCGACTTCTACCACGGCGGACCGGTGGGCATCGAAGCCGTCGCCGCCACCCTGCAGGAGGAGGTCGACACCCTGGTGGAGGTGGTGGAACCCTTCCTGCTGAAATTGGGCATGATTGTGCGCACTTCATCCGGCCGCAAGGCTTCGTCTCTTTCCTACGGGCACCTGGGCCGCAAGCGGCAGGGGGAGCTGTTCTAAATGGCTGCGGCCAAGATGCGGCATCCCCTGCGGACGGGCGCGGCGTCCGTTTCCGACGGCAGCGGACATGCCGTTGTGCCCGTGGTGACCCTGCTGACCGATTTCGGCCGTGAGGATGCCTACGTGGGTGTCATGAAGGGCGTCATGCTGGGCATCAACCCGCAGGTGCGCATCGTCGACATCAGCCACGCGGTTCCGCCCCGGAACCTCACGCGGGCTGCCTGTATCGCCGTACGGTACCACCGCTGTTTTCCGCCGCGGAGCGTACATGTCATCGTTGTCGACCCGGGGGTGGGGTCGGATCGCGACATTGTCGCCCTGCGTGTCGACGGGCACGTGTTTCTGGCGCCGGACAACGGTGTTTTGACCCTGCTGCTGCAGTCCGCCGGCGCTGCGGACGTTTACCGGGTGGAAAACAGGATCCTGTTTCGGCATCCGGTCAGCGCGACGTTTCACGGCCGGGACATTTTCGCACCGGTTGCCGCGCACCTGGCGGGCGGCATGGCCCTCGAAGAGGTGGGATGCGCCCTGTGCGCCGCCGATCTGAAGACCCTGAAGCTGGCGGCGCCGACGGTCAGTGGACGGACCGTGGCCGGTGTGGTCACGGCCGTTGATCATTTCGGCAACCTTTTGACGAACATCGGGCGTGAGCTGCTGTCAGCGGCGGCGCCGGCGGGTGACGGACGCCGCTTTCAGGTGCGGGTGGCCGGTCAGCGCATACAGGGGGTGTTCACCCACTACGCGGCGGCGGAGGAAGGTTGCCTGATGGCCCTTGTCGACAGTGACGGCTGTCTCGAAATTGCGGTCCGGGGTGGCAGCGCCGCCGACCGACTGGGCGCCGGCCCGGGCGATGCGGTGGTTCTGGCGGCATTTTGCCGGCGGGGACGGGGGAAAATTCCGGAAAACCATGAATCGTGAAAAAAGGCGCTGAAAGGAGAACCGGCGGCGGCTGTGAAAAAGGAAACCGACCTGCATCGAAGCCGGTGGAATATTCTGCTGATCGGCAGCGAAGGGCGCATCGTCCCGTTTAAACACTTTAAGGCCTTCGTCCTGATCCTGGCGGGCGCCGGTGCCCTTGGCCTGGCGGCATTGGGGCTTCTGTTCTTTCTTTACAGCGGGACGGCGGCCCGCTATCGCAGCACGAGTGCGGAAAACGTCGCCTTGAAGGCCCGCCTGGAAGCCCAGCGCAGCCAAAATGATCTGTTGACGACCCGGCTTATGCTGCTTGAGTCCCGTTTTGCGGCGGAGACGACCGCGGCAACGCATGCGCAGGCCGCCGACCCGGCGGCGTCGAGCGGCAGCGGGGCCGATGCCGACCGCGCAGCCAGAGCCGACGACGGAGAAAATGCCGCCACCGCGGCGGACGTTCTTGTGGAAGACCCGCCTTCCGCCGGCGACGCTGCGCCGCGGGAACAGGAAAAAGTCTCCATTGACAACTGGTTCATCTGTCACGATCCGGCGCGCAACCGTCTTAAAGTGTCCTTCAAGGTGATGAACGTGGGCTCGAAAAAGCAGCCGGTATCCGGGAGGGTGGTGGCGGTATTGAAGACCGGGGAGGAAAACCCGGACAGCTGGCTGGTGCTGCCGCGGGTGCGGCTTGAAAACAAACGGCCCACCGGCCGCAAGGGCCAGGCCTTTCGCATTTACAACTACCGGACCGTCAAGCTCAGCGTTGACGGCATCGCCTACCCGGAAAATCTGGCGTACGCCACCGTATATGTTTTCAGCAGTGGGGACAGCCGGCTGCTGCTGGAGCGGCGGGTTCCCTTCAACATTGAGCGACGCTGTCCTTAAGGGGGATAAGGAACATCGGCATGCGAGACGCATCCAGGCACATTTCGATCGTAGAGCAGGGATTGACGATCGACGGCACCGTCACCTGCGGCGGCCAGTTGATCGTCAAGGGCGTGGTCAAAGGGCGGCTGGAAGCCGACACCGTCGTGATTGCGGAAGAAGGTCTTGTGCAGGCCCGCACGGAGGTCAAGGCCATCACCATCGGCGGCACTTTCGAAGGGGATCTGACGGCGTCGGGCAGCGCCGTCATCCTGGCCACCGGCTGTTTTTCAGGAAAAGTCACCTATGCGGACATGGTGATCGAAGCCGGCGGCCGGCTGTCGGGTGAAGTCGTCTGCACCCGCCAGGCGGATGTCGACGGGGGCGGGGGGAAAAAAACAAATCCCAAATCCAAAATTCCAAATTCCAAATAAAAACGGAGTCGGATTCAGGTGCGGCGGTCGCTTTCAAACAGCGGGCGGAGGGTGCGCGCATCCAGCCCGAGGCCGCGGAAATTGTCGAAGGTGATGTCCGCGAACGGCAGGCGGCGGTCCTGTTTGATCTTTTCAAACAGTTTGAGGTAGGGCCGCAGAATGCGGTTTTCCCACTTGAGGCCCAATTGACGGCTCAGAGAGACAATCGCCTCCCGCGGTCCTTCAATCTCGAGAAAGTCGCCGAACGGCATGGCGTCGAGGCACAACAGGGCGCCGTCCAGGCGGAAGGTTTCGCGCCATTTTTCGTAGACCTGTGCCCGGTGGTATCCAAGGGCCAGCAGCATTTTTTCCATGGTGGGTGCGTCGCTGACCGTGACTTCCAGCTCCTGCATGACTTTGAACTGGTCGTCGTCCTGATCCGCCGGCATTTTCAGCGTGAGGGTCGTCTGCCCATCGGTGCGCAGGCGCAGCACGGAGGAACGCTGCCGGAAGCTGCCGCGGTCGTCATCAAAGCACAGATTCCGCTCCAGCGCGCGCGCGCCGACAAGGGCGCCGCCGGCGTGCCGAATGCGGCCGCGCATGGCCGGCGGGTCCTCGATGAAAAATTTGACTTCGGTTTCGAGTTGATCCATGCGGCTATCCATAGCGGATCGGCCGCGGCTTGTCAAACCATGAGGGAACTTGTCGGCCGCGCCGGTCCTGATTTCGATGCTCCTGAAATTTTTGCTTGACAGCTTGCAAAAAATGATTTAACCATGCGGATTCACTTTTGGTTCAGCAGGAGAAAAAACGTGAAAAAATACACATACAGTGCCAAACGTTCCGATATTCCGGAAAAGTGGTGGGTGGTCGATGCCGACGGCGCCGTTCTCGGCCGGCTGGCGTCGTCTGTGGCGGCGTGTCTGCGGGGCAAACACAATCCTCTGTTTACGCCGCACGTGGATACCGGGGATGCCGTTATCGTGGTCAACGCCGATAAAATCGTACTGACCGGCGCCAAGTGGGAGCAGAAACAGTACTATCGGCACAGCGGCTACATCGGCGGCCTCAAAACGATCAGCGCCCGCAAACTGTCGCAGAAACGGCCGGAAGATCTGGTTCGGTTCGCCGTCAGGGGGATGCTGCCGAAAAACAAACTCGGCCGTGCGCTGATGCGCAAGCTCAAGGTTTACAAAGGAGACGCCCATCCCCATGCGGCCCAGCAGCCGGAGCAGATGACCCTTTCCTGAAAAGCGGAGCGTATTTGGCAACAGCGGAGCAGGGCGATAGCGGCGCCGCTCCCGAAACTCATTGGAACAAGGGAGAAAGATGGCACAGGAAAACATTTACTACGCGACCGGCAGAAGAAAAACCGCCATCGCCCGGACCTGGATACAGGCGGGCAGCGGTCGGGTGACCATTAACGACCGTCCGCTGGACGACTACATGAAGGGCGGATCGGCAAAGGCGATTTTGATGCAGCCGTTGATGATGACCGGCAACAGCGAAAAATACGACGTGCGCGTGAGCGTTGTGGGCGGCGGGATCAGCGGCCAGGCCGGCGCCATTCGCCACGGCATCACCCGGGCGCTCATCCAGGCCGACCCGGATCTGCGGTCGGCGCTCAAGCGCCAGGGCTTCGTGCGGCGCGACGCCCGCAAGAAGGAGCGCAAAAAGTACGGCCAGAAAGGCGCCCGGGCGCGCTACCAGTTCTCCAAACGATAAACACTGTTTTTCACAAAAAAAGGCGGCACAATCGTGCCGCCTTTTTTTGTGAAAAACAGATTATTTTTTTTTGTTAAGAACCAACGAACCCAACGAACCCAACCAATTTAAATTCAAAACTCAAAATTCAAAATTCAAAATTGCTTTCCCCTGGAGCCCAACCAATCCAACCAACTCAACCAATCCAACCAACTCAACCAACCCAACAAACTCAACGAACCCAACCAACCCAACCAATTTAAAATTCAAAACTCAAAATTCAAA